>ERZ808240.1031-NODE-1031-length-35474-cov-3.542167_pt1 | contig 35474 bp, 36 predicted proteins | sample MGYA00521084_ERZ808240 | MGnify/ENA primary metagenome ERZ808240 (study PRJEB31516, sample SAMN03275571) | gut metagenome | biome: mammalia-associated habitat; material: feces | host: Papio cynocephalus | place: Kenya | collected 2012-08-06 ... | reverse complement strand
CTCCTCCTTTTTTTGCCTTTTCTATTATTCCTAATATCATTGGTGTTGATATTAAGGCTATGATTGCGAGTATTACTATTACTGCTAGTAACTCTATTAATGTAAACCCTTTTTTCATTTCAATCTCCTTACCTTCTATATTTTCATTATATATACATTTTATCATATTCATTATTTCATGTAAATCTGTACTTCATTTTTTCATAAAAAATATACCTAAATTTAGGTATACTTTATATTATAATTTAAATCATTATCTTTCTACAACATATATTATTTTTGTTGCACTCGTTAAATCTTGTCCACTATAACTATCTATTATTTTTGTTTCACCGGCTTTTATTTTATCTCCAACAAAACCCTTTAAAGTTGTTAATTCTTTTTCATTTTCTAATAATTTAATAGTGAATTCTTTTAAATATTCATCATTATCAGATGTATTAGTTACTGCTGTTTCTAGTAAAGTATTTCCATTTTCGTATATTATTGATATACCTTTTAAATCAAAGTTTTCTACTTGTTGTTCTTGAATTACTTCTAAATTAGAATTTGCTTTTAATTCATCTCCAAATACTACTTCTTCTTTATTCATGTTATTTATACCAATTAATATTAGAATTATAGATAAACCAGGAATAATTATTTTTAATAATCTACTCATACTCTACCACCTTTAAAATTCACACATATTGTTAGAACTATTAAGTGTTCCTCCATTTGGACATGTATATTCTTGTTTTACACATTTTGTTCCACTTAATGTTCCTCCATTTGGACATGTATATTCTTGTTTTATACATTTTGTTCCATTTAATGTTTCACCACTTGGACAACTATATACTTTAGTTGTTGTACAATCATACTCAACTGTTTGTCCTATTGTTACACCATAACCACAAACTGAATTTTCTAGAGAATGTCCATCACTACAATATCCTATATGATAATTTGAATCCCCATTAGTTACTTGTACAGTACAATTATTTGTACAACACTCACCTTTTTTACCTAATGTTACTATGCTACAACTTTTACAACTTCTTTTGTTAGAACTTGTTGCATCATGTGATGTTTCATTTATTGTTGCATCGTATGAAGTATTTGCTAAAATAGCTGAGTAACTAAATTCTGATGAATTTATTGTAAATACTGTATAAGAAGTATTACCAGCTACATCCTTTGCCATTGCATAATATGTTCCAGGTTGTTGTGCCACCCAAGTTGCAGTTGTATCTGATGTAGAAACCCAAGTTGGATTATCCAATGAAGTGGTTACTGCATATCCACTAATTCCTCTATTATCACTAAAAGTTAAAGAAACCGATTTACCATTTATATTTACATTAATTATTGGTTCTTGTCTATCTATATTTGCTAATTGAGGCGAACTTACATCACTTATATTACCATTATTAGCAATTGCTCTCATAAATACATAGTATGTACCATCTTTTATAACAATCGCTGAATTTCCATCAATCCAACTTCCTCCAGTTTGAGAATTCATATCATTACTAATATAATATTGATATTTTAATATTCCACTTGTTTCAGTTGATTCTTTAGATAAAATTATTGTCCTTGATGTTGCCCATAAACTACTACCTCCAGTTATTACTGGTGCTGTAGGAGTTCCTGTAGACATTTTGTCAATTGTATAAGTACTTGTAGCCGATACATTGTTTCCATCTGTAGCAAAAGCATATAAAATAGCATTTGCTTTATATATAATACTTGGTGTTGTGCTAGTAGTTTTATACCATACATTTTCTTTTAAAGTTGTATCACTACTAACTTCACAATTTTCAGGAAGAGTACCTGTTCCACAGGATTCTGTAACTACACCTTGTGATACAGTTGCTGTTCCTGTACTTTTAAAATAATATTTCAAGTCTTCAATATTTATATTATTATAATTTATTTGAATTATCTTACTAGTTGACCATGAAAAATTGCTTGGTGTTTTAGATGTTTGTGTAATTATAGGATTACTAATATTTTTAGTTGTAATTTTTTTACTTACAATGTTACTTTTTAAACCTTTTCTGTTTTCTGCTACTACTTCTACTTCATATTCAGTATCTCTATTTAAACCACTTAAAATTATACTATTACTTTCACTAACTGTTTCCTCACCATTTAATTTATAATAATATTTAGTTATTGTTCCATTTTTATTTGTAGCATCAACATATACTTTAATACTATTAGAAGTACTACTTAAAATAATATCATTAATAACTGGATTTTCAGTATCAGTATCTATATCTCCTTCTGTTATTATTAATTTATCAGGATCTTTATAACAAGTATATTTTCCATCATTTATTGTTAATTCTCTTATTCCATTACATACTTTATAAGTACCTTTTTTTGGTAATTCTCCTTTTAAATTTAATTTCGATACTGGAATATATTTAACATTATCAATTACTTCCATTTCATTTCTATTACTTCCAAAATCAAATATTTCACATGAATTTTCTTTACCATCACCATCTGTAATATTATATTGATCATATGCATCATATACAGAATAGCATGTGATTTTAAAACTATTTTTACGAGCTGATTCTATAATTCCTGATACCATTGGAACAGAAATTATTGCTATTACGGATAAAATGACAATAACAGCTAATAGCTCTATTAATGTAAACCCTTTTTTCATATTTCACCTCTATTATATAATCATTTTAACATTAATATAAATATATATCAATATTTATATTAAATATGGATTAATATCTATATCTACATTTACCTTATTTTTTTTATATAAATTATTAATATATTCTAAATCTTTAACTATATCATTACTTTTTTTATACTTGATAATTATTTGAAGTTCATATACATTATTTATCTTTGGTATCATTGCTGGAGCAGGACCTAATATATATACATCTATATGTTTTTGATTTCTTAGATAATTAGCTATCTTATTTGCTTCAATACTTGCTAATTCATAATTATTATTTTTTACTTTAATTAAACTTAAGTTATAAAAAGGACTATACTTAAGTATTTTTCTTAAATTTAATTCTTCATTATAAAAACCTTCATAGTCATTTTCTACTGCTTTAACAATACTATAATGATTTATGTTAAATCCTTGTATAATAACAGTTCCTTCAAGTTCAAATCTACCTGCTCTACCAGTTATTTGATTTAATAAATCAAAAGTTCTTTCACCACTTCTAAAATCAGGAATATTAAGTGAACTATCACCACTTATAACACCTACTAAACTTACATTTTTAAAATTTAAACCTTTTGAAATCATTTGCGTGCCAATTAAAATATTGTATTTACCGTTTTCAAAATCTTTTATTATTTGTTCATGACTACCTTTATTAGATGTTGTATCATTATCCATCCTTATTACTTTTGCATTTTCAAATTTATTTTCAATATACTCTACTAATTTCTCTGTACCCATTCCATAACTATTTATGTCTTTTGAATGACATTCTGGACATTCTATTAATTTTTTTTCTGCATATCCACAATAATGACACCTCATTGTATTACTTGATTTATGATATGTAAGTGGAATATCACAGTATTTGCATTTATGGGTGTATCCACAATTTTTACATGTTGATACTGTAGTATAACCCCTTCTATTTAACAATAATAAAATTTGTTCATTTTTACTTAATTTTTCTTTTATATTTTCTTCTAACATTCTAGATAATACAGGATGATTATTTCTTATTTCTTCTTTCATATCAATTAGATATGTTTTTACATTAACGTTTGATATTTTATTTTTAAGTGTTAATAATTCATATACTCCTGTTTTTGCTCTTGTATAACTTTCTACGAGTGGAGTCGCACTTCCTAATACAAGAGGAATATTATGCTTTTTAGCTCTATAAATAGCTATGTCAACAGTATTATATTTAGGATTATTTTCTTGCTTGTAAGTACTTGAATGTTCTTCATCTATTATGATTATTCCTAAATTAGTTAATGGTGCGAATATAGCACTTCTTGCTCCAATTACTACACTTACTTCTTTTCTCTCTATTTTTCTCCATTCATCATATTTTTCACCCATAGATAAATTGCTATGTAATATAGCTATTTTACTACCAAATCTCTTTCTAAATGTTTCTACTAATTGTGGAGTTAGTGATATTTCAGGAACTAAAACTATTGCTTCTTTTTTGTTTTTTATTACTTCTTCTATTGTATTTAAATATACTTCTGTTTTACCACTACCTGTTACTCCATGCAATAAATATGTTTTAAAATTTTGTGTATTATTTATTTTTTCTATAGCATTTTTTTGATCAGTAGTTAAATTTATATTGTTCTTTACAATATCTATATTATCTTTTAATCTATATGTTTCTTCTTTTATTTCTTCTAAATATCCATTTTTAATTAAAGTATTTAAACTAGAACTAGATATATTTATTAATTCTGTTTTTAATACTTTTTTATTTTTTCTTAATATTTCTAATATCTTATTTTGTTGTTCATTTTTACCTATTGTATCTTTCTTTAAAATTATATATGTTAAATATTTTTTAGGTACTACAAAATTATTTTTTGCTTTTAATGCACTTGGTAACATAGTTTGATAACATGTTATTAAATTACACAAATATTTTTTACTCATGTATTTACCTAATTCTAATAATTCATCATTTAGAATTGGGTTTTCATCTATTTGTTTTAATATTTCTTTTACCTCATATTCTAAATTATAATCATTTTTTATTTTTAAAACAAATCCTTCTAATATTTGTTTTCCAAATGGAACTTGAACCCTTACACCAACTTTAATGGTATTTTTAATACTATCAGGTATTTTATATGTAAAAGTTTGATCAATTCCCTTTGCTTTTAACTCAACAAGTACATCTGCATACATATTATCACCTATATAAATTATATAAGAAAAAGATACTTTTCTCAAGTATCTTTATATTTTTTCTTTTATATCTTCTATTGTATTTTTTACTTCTGGTTCAAAGTATTTAATAGTAGCGATTATTATAATTGCTAGAGGTAAAGCAAGTAAAATTCCTAGTGTACCAAATAATATTCCTCCAGCAAATACTGATAATATAACTACTAAAGGATGAACTTTATTAGTCTTTCCATATACATATGGATTTATAACATAACCATCAATTCCTGATAAAATCATAAAAGTAATTACTGTTCTTATAAACAATGATGGTGATATTACGAATGCTGTAATAGCAGCTATTGTATTTGTAACCATTCCACCAAAATATGGTATTAGATTGGCTATCATAGCAAGTACTCCTAATAGTATAGCACTAGGATGACCTATAATAGTATAAGCTATTGTATATTCAAAGAATGCTATTATAACAATTCTCATAAAACCATTTAAATATTGTTTCATTTCTTTGTCTAAAGTTAAAATATATCCATACATTTTTTTTGAATTTCTTTTTAAATACTTTTTTACAACTGATCTAATTTTACCCATATCAACTAGTAAATACATACTAGCAGCAAAGGCTATAAAAAATTTTGTTAATAAACTTAAAGATAAGCCTATCATATTAAGAGCTCCATCTGATACATATTTTCCCATAGAAGTAATAATTCCATTAAAACTTGTTTGAAGAGTTGTTTGTATACTAGATGAATCTAACTTAAATTTTGTTGAAATTTCTTTAACAAAAGAAATAATTGAATTAAATAAACTTGGTAATTCTTTAAAAATTGCTGGTACTATTACAACTCCCATTAAGACAACTATTAAAACTAAGGATATAACTATTATTGTAAGCGCTAACCATTTTGGAATCTTTTTTCCTTCTAAATATGTAAGTACTGGATATAAAGCATAAGCAATAATAAATGCTAAGAAAAATGGTAATATAATATCCCATATTTTTCCTAGTATACCAAGCCATAAATTACCAGTTTGATATAGTAAAAATATTATAACCATTATAATAGCAGTATTTAATAATTTATAATCTAATTTATTTTTAATCATTTTTTCACACTTTCTATTAATATTGTAACCGGTCCATCATTTAAAATACTAACTTTCATATCTGCACCAAAGATACCAGTTTCTACTTTACAGTATTCACTCAATTCTTTATTAAATAAATCATACATAGTTGATGCTTCATCATATTTCATTGCATCTATAAATGATGGTCTATTACCTTTTTTTATATCACCATATAAAGTAAATTGTGAAACACTTAATATTTCTCCATTTACTTCTTTTAGTGATTTATTCATATTACCATTTTCGTCATCAAATATTCTTAAATTTATAATTTTATTGACACAATAATTAATATCTTCTATTGTATCATAATGTGTAAATCCTACTAATAACACTAATCCACTATTAATTGATCCAACTATTTTATTATCAACACTTACACTTGAATTAAGACTTCTTTGAACTATTACTCTCATTTAATAATCCTTTCAACACTTAAAATATTTTTAATACTTCTTATTTCATTCATAAATTTGTTTAATAATTCTTTATTATCAACTAAAACAGTCATACTTAGAACTACTTGGTCACCTTCATTTAATGTATTAACTTTTTGTACTAGTATTTTATTATTCTGTGTTTTAGATATTACGTTTAATAATAAATCATCATTTTTTAAACTTCTTATAATTATTCCCGTTGGATACTTTTTATTAATAATATTATTCCATTTTACATCAATTATTCTTTCACTTAAATCTTCTATATTTGGACATGATTTTCTATGTACATTAATACCATATCCTTTAGTAATATATCCTATTATTTCATCACCTGGTATTGGTTTACAACATGATGATACATTAATTTTTATATCATCAATATTTCCAACTATAATATCATTTTTAACATTAGTTATAATTTCTTCATTATTAGTTACTTTTTTTAATATTAATTCTTCTTTTGTTTCATTTTCTTCTGTAATTATATTTATTATATAATTTGGAGCATATTTATTATTTCCAACATTAATATAAATTTCTTCTAAATTTGATAATTTTGTTTCATTTAATATTTTGTTAATATTTTCATCTGTGAAAAATTCACTATTACTTATTTTTCTTCTTTTTAATTCTTTGTTTAAGATTTCTTCACCATTTTTTAAATATTCTTCTTTATCAATTTTTTTAAAGTATGATCTTATTTTATTTTTAGCTCCTGCTGTATAGGCTATATTAATCCATTCATAACTAGGTGATGAATTTTTATTTGTATTTATTTTAATAATATCATTATCATGTAGTTTATAATCTAGTGGAACTATATTATTGTTTACTATAGCTCCTACCATTGAATCTCCTACTTTAGAATGGACTCTATAAGCAAAATCTATTGGGGTTGAACCATTAGGTAATTCAATTACATCACCTTTTGGAGTATATACATATATAGTGTCATTAAATACATCATTTGTTACATTTTTTATATATTCTTCATCTGATACTTCTTCTTGATTTAATTCTATTATTGATCTAAAGAATTGTAGTTTTTGTTCCATATTATTTTGGATATTACCACTTGTACCTTCTTTGTATGACCAATGCGAAGCAATACCACGTTCAGCTATTTCATCCATTTCATATGTTCTTATTTGTATTTCATATAAATATCCATCATATCCAAAAACAGTTGTATGAAGTGATTGATACATATTTGTTTTAGGCATAGCTATATAATCTTTAAATCTATGTGGAATTGGATGATATTTTGAATGGATTAAACCTAGTGCTCTATAACATTCTTCTTTTGTATCAACAAATACTCTTAAAGCTAATAAATCATATATATCTTCAAATTTTTTACCTTTATCTAGTTTTTTATAAATACTATAAATGCTTTTTGATCTACCTTTTATTTTGTGGATTATTCCATTATTATTTAATATTTCACTTACATTTTTTTCCATTTGTAATACAGCATCATCTCTTTCTGCTTTTGTTTGATTTAATTTTTCAACTATATCAAAATATACATCTGGTTTTAAATATCTAAGTGATAAATCTTCTAATTCACTTTTTATTTTATTCATACCTAATCTATGTGCTATAGGAGTTAAAATTTCTAAAGTTTCTAAAGCAGTTTCTTTTTGTTTTTTTTCTGAATGAACCCATAATGTTCTCATATTATGAAGTCTATCTGCTAGTTTAATGAATATTACTCTAACATCTTCACATAAACCAACTAGTATTTTTCTTTGATTAGCTATTACTGCAGCATTAGTTGTTTCAAAGTTTATTTTATTAATTTTTGTTACACCATCTACTAGTAAAGCTATTTCACTACCAAATAATTTTTCTATCTCTTCTCTTGTTACATCTGTATCTTCTATTACATCATGTAATAAAGCTGCTGCTAATGTAGAATAATCAGCATTCATACTAGTTAGTATATAAGCAACATTCAATGGATGATTTATGTAGTCTTCACCTGTTAGTCTTTTTACACCAAAATGTTTTTCGTTAGCAAACAAATATGCTCTTCTTATAACTTCTAATTCTTTAGGATCTGTTATATATTCTTTTATTTTTTCTTCTAACTCTTCATAAGTTAATAATAAATTTTTTTTAGACATAATTATCACACTCTTTTATATGAATTATTATATCACATTATGTTTTACAATTAAATTATTTAAAGATAAAATTCAAATAAAGTTGTTATAATTCTAAATTTATATAATTTATTTAATATTAGTACATAAAAAAAGTTATTTAAAATAACTTTAATTTTTGTTTGCTAAATCAATAATTGCTTTAGCACAATCTATTTCTGAACTAAATTGAGTAATATTTTTTAACTTGTTGATATCATTTAAAGTTGTATAAGTTACACTAGCATCACTATTTTTATACCAAAATGATCCTGTAGATACATACCAATTTATACCTTTATATTTAAAACTATAATTACCTTTTGCAGTACCTAATGATGCGTTACTTGTATAATAATTTGTTCCTGTTTCTGTTGTACTTACAAATAATGGACCATATGCAGTACTTTTTATATTATCAAAATAAATTGTACAAATACCTGCTAATGATGATTCATTTGTTGATTTATAAAAATCTCTAGTACTTCCAGATGTTTCTGTAAACGTTAATACTTTACTATCTTTATTTGAAACTAAATAATTATTTTTAGTATTTTCAACAATAGTATATGGATTTTCTTTTGTACCTGTTCCTGATACTTTAAGTGTTGAATAAATATTTATGACTGGAACTAATGATGAAATATAATATGTACTTTTATCATTTGATAAAGTTACTGCCAAAACTCCATTTTGATTGCTCCAACCACTATACAATATATTCCAGTTTCTAACAAACCAAATATCGTATATATTTGATGATGTTCTAAGTCCTACTGGACTCATTGTTAATATATGTTTTGTTGTAGACATATTTAGATAATAATCCAAGTTAATTTTGTCTGCATATCCTCCTGCATATATTACCTCATCTGCTGTTATTAATCCTATTTTAGATTTTACTATTCCATAATTATTAGCATCATTTTCACATTTAAATGTTGGATTATATGAACCAATAAGGCTCAAAGTTACATTGTTTAACTTTTCAGCATGAGATGTATCATTTCTTACTCTAGCTGCTTCACAATATTCTTCTTGTGAAATATAAGCATCATAATTAATTAATTTGTTATTATACCAACTTTCTAATTCTTTTTTAGCATCACTATTAGTGTAATATGAAGCTAAGTAGTTATCAGCATTTTCATTAACATATGCATAACCAGTATTATTATTAATACCTTCTGTCATAATCATTCTTATTGTTCCATCTTCATTTATTCTAATTATTCTCCAAGTATAACCAGCAAAACTAACATAATTATTTACATTTCCTCTAAAATAATATGTAGGATTACCACTATTTGTATCTGTTGAATAATATAATCCACTTTCATCACCAGATTCACTACTTGTTGTAGTTAGAGTTGGTTCTTTTTGAATTAATGAATTATTAGAAAGGATTGCATCTTTAAATGTTTGATTTTTTAATATACATGTCGTTCCATTTAATGTTCCTCCATTTGGACATGTATAGCCTTGTTTTACACATGATGTTCCATTTAATGTACCTCCATTTGGACATGTATATTCTTGAGTTTTACATGTTGTTCCATCCAATGTACCTCCATTTGGACACGTATATCCTTGAGTTTTACATGTTGTTCCATTCAATGTTCCTCCATTTGGGCAATCATACGTAGTTACAATACATTTTGTTCCACTTAATGTTCCTCCATTTGGACAACTATATACTTTAGTTGTTGTGCAGTCATACTCAACTGTTTGTCCTATTGTTACACCATAACCACAAACTGAATTTTCTAGAGAATGTCCATCACTACAATATCCTATATGATAATTTGAATCCCCATTAGTTACTTGTACAGTACAATTATTTGTACAACACTCACCTTTTTTACCTAATGTTACTATGCTACAACTTTTACAACTTCTTTTGTTAGTTCCTGTTGCATCATATGTTGATGTACTAGCAGTCGCATCAACTGTAGTTTCACCCAATATAGCATCATATGATGTTTCATTTATAGTTGCATCATATGTAACATCACCAATTACAGCAGGATAACTAATAGATTCCTCTTCTGAAAAAAGATTTTTTTTAATATTGCTTAATAATTCATATTTACCACTTAAATTATATATAATTGATAGTATTAATGCTAAACAAACTAATAACAACGGATAAATAATTGCTGATATGGCATAACCCCTATTTTTCATAAAATCACATTCCTATTCTATATAAATTATATCAAAAAAAGTACTTTTTTCAAGTACTTTATTTTAATACATCTCTTTTAATATTAATAACAATATAGAAATGTAAATAAATATACATCACTATAAATAATACCCAACCAACTACAGGTATAATAAGTAAAGAAATCCATACATATGGATTACCATATATATCACTTCCATCTACTTTTAATTTTTTTGCTACTTCTACAGTCATTTGAATAATCAATATAATTAGCATAACAAATACTGGTAAAACTAAAGCTAAAGTACCATATAACCAATATTTATAATTTGAATACCATTTATTTTTTTTAAACAAATTTAACTGACTAGCAGGTATAATTATATATCCACCAAATGTAAAAATCATCATTATAAAATAGATAAACCAATTTTCTTTTTTTAACATATTTAACCCACTTTCTATTTAATTTTTTCTTTTAAATTATACAAAATATTCATAGCATCCATTGGAGTAATATCCAAAACATTTATTTTTTTGATTTCTTCTTCTATTATGGAATCCTTTTTTTCTAATAACTCATCTATTGGTAAACTTTCTTGTATTTTTGTATCTCTTTTGGCTTCTTTATTTTCATAAACAGCTAAAATATTACTTGCTCTATCTATTAAATTACTAGGTAAATCAGCTAATTTAGCAACATGAATACCATAACTTTTATCAATAGAACCATCTTTTACTTTATGTAAGAATGTAATATTTCCATTTTCTTCTACAGCACTTACATGTACATTTTTTAAACCACTTAAAGTTTTATCCAAATCAGTTAATTCATGATAATGGGTTGAAAATAAAGTTTTACATTTAATATTAGTATGAATATATTCTATTATAGCTTGCGCTAAAGACATACCATCAAAAGTAGCAGTACCTCTACCTAATTCATCAAATAAAATTAAACTATTAACTGTAGCATTATTAATAGCATTTGCTGCTTCTTTCATTTCAACCATAAACGTTGATTCTCCACTAACTAAATCATCACTAGCACCTATTCTTGTATATATAGCATCAAATATTGGTAGTGTTGCTTCACTAGCTGGAACAAAACATCCGATTTGAGCCATAATAACACTTATAGCAAGTTCTCTCATAAATGTTGATTTACCTGCCATATTAGGTCCTGTTATTAATAGAATGTTAGTCTTTTCATCCATTATAATATCATTTGATACAAATTCTGTCTCAATTACTTTTTCAACGACAGGATGTCTAGAATTAATTAATCTAATTTCTTTTTTATCACTTAGTATAGGTCTTACATAATTATTTTCTTCTGATACTGTTGCGAATGATTGTAATACATCTATTTCACTTATTACTTTTGAAATACTTTGCAATCTAGGTATATATTCTTTAATTTTATCTCTTATTTCAGTAAATAATTCATATTCTAATTCAATTATTTTTTCTTCTGCATTTAATATTAAAGCTTCTTTTTCTTTTAATATTGGACTTATATATCTTTCACAATTAGCTAAAGTTTGTCTTCTTTCGTATCCATATTCATCTTTTATCAAATCAATATTTCCTTTTGATACTTCTATATAATATCCAAATACTCTATTAAATCCAACTTTTAAATTTTTAATACCAGTTCTTTCTTTTTCTTCTTCTTCAAATCTAGCTACAAAGTCTTTACCACCTTTTCTTAAGTCTTTTAGTTCATCTAATTCTTTACTATATCCTTCTTTTATAATATATCCTTCTTTTATAGATACTGGTGGATTTTCATATATAGAATTTTCTAACAATTCATATAAATCATCTAATTCTTCTATATTTTTATAAAAATTAATATCTGTTAGTATTTGTTTTATATTTGGTAAAACTTTTAAAGAATTTTTAAGTTGTAATAAATCTCTAGCATTCGCACTACCAAAAGCTATTTTTCCGCTTAATCTTTCTAAATCATATACCTCATATAAATAATTACATAATTCTTCTTTTTTAATAAATTCTTTTAATAGTGTCTCTATTGTATCGTATCTTTTATTTATTTCTTCTTTATTTATTAATGGATTTTCTATCATATTTTTTAAAGTTCTTGATCCCATTGCTGTTTTAGTTTTATCAAGTAACCATATTAAAGAGAAGTTTCTTTGTTTTAATCTCAAAGTTTCTGTTAATTCTAGATTTCTTTTAGTATGAATATCCATTTTTAAATAATCTTTATTGTCTTTTATAACAACTTTTTCAAAATGAGCTAAACTTCTTTTTTGAGTATTTGTTATATATGTTAATAAATGTTTAATAGTTTCTATATGTCTTATATCAGTTATATCACTGTATATATATTCATATTCTTTTTGTGATTCAGCTTCATTAGAGTAAGTTATCACTACTTTAAATTGATTTTTTAAAATACTTGTTATTGTTGAGTCTATTTTTTCATTTACTATTACTTCTTTTAAACCAATACTTACTATTTCACTTATTACTTTAGTAGCATTATGTTCTAGTATAGTTGAATATATTTCTCCAGTTGATATATCAGCATAACTTAATACATATGAATGGTTAAAATCCATCAAGCTTCCAATATAATTATTTTCATATTCTTTTAGAGATTCATCTTGAATAATAGTACCTTTACTTATTATTTGAATTATATCTCTTTTTACTATTCCTTTAGCAAGTGCTGGATCTTCTAATTGTTCACATATACCTATTTTATATCCTAAATCAACCAATTTTTCTATATATACATTAGCAGCATGATGTGGTATTCCACACATTGGTATCTTTTCATCTAATCCGGCATTTTTTCCTGTTAAAGTTAATTCTAACTCATGTGATACTAATATAGCATCTTCAAAAAACATTTCATAAAAGTCACCTAATCTAAAAAATATAATAATATCCTCATTTTTTTCTTTTATTTCTAAATATTGTTTCATCATAGGTGTTATTTTATTTAAATCTACATCTTTTCTATTCATATACTTCACCTGATTTAATTATACCATATTTATAATCAAAAATTTATGCAATAAAAACAAAAAATACAGTTTTTACTGTACTTTATTATATATATCTAAATAAAAATTCTTCCATATCTCAGATACATGCTCTTTTGAATAATAATTACTTATATATTTTGAGTTATTTGATGCTTCATTATAAAATTCTTTATCTTCACTTAATTTTTTTAAATTAGATGAAAATTCTTCATTATTTTTTCCCATAATATATTTATGGAATAAAATATCTTCATATAATTCTAGATTTCTAAGTAATATTGGTTTATTTAAATTGACCGCTTCTAATATAGACATTGGAAATAACTCATTATAAGAAGGCATAAATAATACATCACATATATTGTAAATATCATTCATTTCTTCTCTTGGAATAATACCTAAAAATTTAACATTTTGTGGAGGATTCTCCCATATTGCCTTTAATTCTTGATATCCATCTGTTATTTTTCCAAAAGAGAAACCTCCACACCAAACAAAATATAAATCAGGATTTTGTTTTGCTACTTCGACAAAATCTTTTACCCCTTTTCTTGTTTGTACTTGCCCTACTCCTAGAACAACAAATTTATTTGATGGAATATCATATTTTCTTTTAATTTCTTTGATTTCTTTTTCACTTTTTAAATAAAATTTATCTTTGGATACATAATTTGGAATGTAGGTAATTTTATTTTCATCTATTCCATATTCAATTAAATCTTTTTTAAATATCGGATTAACCACTACTAAATGATCAGCATTTTTATAAAATTTTGTAACATATTTTTTAAATACTCCAAAAAATATTTTTGGTAATTTAATACTACCATCTAATGTATCTGGTAAAAAATGAACGTAAGCTACATTTACACCTTTAGTTAATTTCATCTTGATATAATTGATTGGATCAACTGTATGGTGATGCATTATATCATACTTAATACCACCATTTATTGTTACATCAAATATGTCTGATAATTTTTCTTTAACAAGTTGAACTTGCTCTAAATAAGCACTTCCTACACCTTGACCTGCTACCTTATCAGCACTTGATAACATATTTATTTTTATTTTTTCCATAAACCCTCCTACATTTGTTCTAAATCAATCCTAAATTCTATTCCATTTTCATTACATAATTCTCTTGCCTGATCTATAGTTAAACCTAACTCTTCTAAGTTATTTGCTTCATTTATTTTTTCCATTTTTCTTTGTAATTCATAAACATTCCATGAAGCTAATTTAGATTTCATGGTACTATACTCCTCTAGTCTTTTATTAAATAAATCTAATTGTTCTTTATATTCTTTCATAATTTCTTGTTTTTTATTTTCTATTTCTTCTTTATTTTTGTTAGTTTTACTTTCTAACTTTAAAGCTTGTTTTTTTGAAGCATAATCTTTTTCACAGGAATCATTTACTATAGTTTCTTGTAATTCATCAAATTTTATTTTATATTCCCTATATTCATCTAATTCATTACTATATGGTTTTATTAAAACCCTTTTTATTTCATTTAACATATATTTTCTCCTTTATATTTTTAAATGTTTTTTTACAGCATTCAAGCTTCCAAACATACCTACTATAATACCAATTCCCAATAAGATTAATGATACAACATATACAAAAGGTTGTGGTTCTATTAATCTAATAAGTGGTGTAAATAATTGTCCATTAAATTGTTTATATATTGCGAAATAACCATATATTGTTATACATATTGGAATTATAGATCCTAATACTCCAAGTAATAATCCTTCAAATATAAAAGGTATTTTTATATTTATATTTGAAGCTCCTACTAATCTCATTATTTCTATTTCTCTCTTTCTTGAAAAAATAGTAATTTTTATTGTATTAGTTATTAAGAATGCTGTTACAATTATTAAAGCAGCTACTATTATAATACAAAGTTTTCTAACCCAATCAAATGCTGAAACTAAGCTCTCTACCATTCCTTCACCATATTTAACTACAGTTACTCCATCAATATTTTTTATTTCATTTGCTGTATCACTTATTTTTTCTAAGTTTTTAACTTTAACTAAATATGTACTTTGTAAAGGATTTTCCTCTTCTGTCCAATCTTCCATTAAATTATTAAGTACATCTGATGATGCTTTCATTTCTTCTGCTATTTCCATTTTTGAATCAAATGTTATACTAGCAATATTATCTAGTTTATTTATTTCTTCATTTATTTGTTTTACTCTTTCATTATCAATATCATTACTTAAAAATGCTACTATTGTTACATCTTCTTCCACTAAGTTAGTAAAATTATTAACATTATCAGATAAAATTATAGAAAGTGAAACTACTATTAAAGTTATTGTTATACAAGATATTGATGCGATTGATAAAGAGAAATTTCTAAATACACCTTTAAAAGAATCCCTTATACTTCTACTTATTATTCTTAATAACTTCATGATTATATGTTCCTTTCTCAAAATCTTTTAATATTCTTCCACTATCTAATAATATAACTCTTTTTTTCATTCTATTTACTATATCTGTATCATGTGTAACCATTATTATAGTTGTTCCCATTTTATTGATTTCTTCTAAGACATTCATTATTTCCATACTAGTTACTTCATCCAAGTTTCCTGTAGGTTCATCACATATTAATAATTTTGGACCATTTACTATTGATCTAGCTATCGCAACACGTTGTTGTTCTCCACCAGATAATTGAGTTGGATATTGTTTTGCTTTATGTTTTAATCCAACTAAATCTAAAGCTTTAATTACTTTTGTATATATTTCTGATTTAGGTATTCCAAGTACCTCTAGTGCAAATGCTACATTTTCGTAAACTGTTGATTTGTTTAAAAGTTTGAAGTCTTGAAATACTACTCCTATTTTTCTTCTTATTTTGTATACTTTACTATTTCTTAGTTTTGCTACATCTACTCCACCTACCATAATTTTACCACTAGTAGGTTTTTCTTCACGATAAATCATTTTTATTAATGTTGATTTACCACATCCTGTTGATCCAATTATAAATACAAAGTCACCTTTTTCAATATTTAAATTTAAATCATGAATAGCTGTAACTCCGTTTTTATATTGCTTTTTTACATGAGTCATTCTAATAACATCCATATTACTCGCCTCCATAAACTTCATAAGCATCTGTTACAACAAAGAATGCATCTTTGTCTATTTTATGAATTCCTTCTTTAAATGCATAATATTCATTAGTTGGTATAACACACATTAATACTGCTTTTTTTCTTCCTGTAAATCCACCCATACCATGAAGTTCTGTTATTCCATGATTTAGTTCTTTCATTACATATTCTTTTACTCTGTTTTCTTCATCTGTTATTATATAAAATGCTTTTCTTTGTGAAATACCAAGTATTACTTTGTCAGTCATCACACTAATTATATATAGTGATATTAATGAATACATTACTTGTGTCCATCCAAATACAAATACTCCACCCATTATTATTAATCCATCTGTAATAAGCATAGCATTTCCTATTGATATTTTCAAATACTTAGAAGCTATTTGATTTAATACATCTGTACCACCAGTAGTATAACCAGCCTTAAATATTAATCCTAATCCAAAACCACTTAACACTGCACCATACAAAGTCATCATTAATGGTTCAGCGTTTGATACATTTATATAATTTGGTAAAAATGCTGTTAATTTAACCATTACTGGATACAATAATGATCCTAATATTGAACTCTTTGTTTTATCATAACCAAGTAAGATTAAACTTAAGATTAGTAATAATATATCACCTATTAATATTACTGTTGATGGGTCTATACTAAATATTTTGTTTAATATAATTCCTATACCACTCATACCATATACTATTTCACTTGGTAATATAAATAAATTAAAAGCTGCTGATATAATAACTAATCCTAATAGAAATTGACTAATTCTAATTAATCTATTTTTTTTATAAATTTCTTTTATTATACTAATTTCTTTTATTTTTTTCATTACAAACCTCTCTTCAAATATGAAGTTATAAATAAATCTATATCACCATCTAATACTTTATCTACATTACTTGTTTCTACATTTGTTCTATGATCTTTTACCATAAAATATGGATGCATTACATAAGTTCTTATTTGTGATCCAAAATTGACATCCATTACTTCTCCTTTTATTCCTTGTAATTCTTTATTTTTGTTTTCTAATTCTAATTGATATAATTTATTTTTCAATACTTCCATTGCTCTTTCTTTATTTTGTATTTGACTTCTTTCGTTTTGACAAGTTACTACTGTTTTAGTCGGAATATGAGTTATACGAACAGCTGAATCTGTTGTATTTACTCCTTGTCCCCCACATCCTGAACTTCTATACACATCTATTTTTAAATCATTTGGGTTTATCTCTATATCTATATTGTTATCAAACAAAGGTGTAATGTCTACTGAAGCAAATGATGTGTGTCTTCTGGCACCTGAATCAAATGGGGAAATACGAATTAATCTATGAACTCCTTTTTCACCTTTTAAATAGCCATAAACATTTTCTCCCTTTACAATCATTGATACACTTTTAATTCCAGCATCATCACATGGTTGTATATCTATTATTTCTGTCTTATAACCTTTTTTTGAAAAATATCTATCATACATTCTATATAACATATTAGCCCAATCTTGTGCTTCTGTACCACCAGCACCTGAATGTATTTCTAATATAGCATTCATTTTATCATATGGACCATTTAATAACATTTCTAATTCTAAATCATCCAATTCTTGTCTAATGTGTTCTTCATCAGTTGTTAACAATTCTAATAATTCTTCTTCATCTTTTATAGAATTTAACATCTCTATATTATCTTCTATTTTATGTTTTAAATTACTTACATTATCTATTTTTTTTCTTAATGTATTTATTTCTGATATAACTTTTTCACTATTTTTTTGATTATCCCAAAAGTTTGGTTCAGACATTATTTGTTCTAATTCTTTAATTCTCTCTTGTTTTTTAGAAGGTTCAAAGTAACCTCCATAAATCATTTATTTTATCTTGATCTATTATATAGTTATTCTTTAATTCTTGTTTTTCCATTTTGTAGCCTCCTATCTTCATAATTATATCATTTTTTATTATTATTTTCTACTATATTACTAAATAAAATAAAAGACATAAAAAAATCAAGGACTAATCATATAAGTACTTGATTTATTATATAATTGTAAAATTTAGGTAAATATATTGTCAAATATATATCAAATTTATATGGTTATGCTAGTCTAATTATACCGTTTGTAATTCTAGACCATCTTTGACCATATCCACTTGTTCCTCCACCACTTATAATATAAAATCCTAACTTATAATTTCCTTTATAACTAGATACATCAATTAATCTTACATTATAATGACTTTGATTTGTAATGGTAACTAAAGTATTATTTGAATCAAATAAACATAGTCCCCATCCACCTAAACTAAGAGAACTCTCTTTTGAATTCCATCCACTAACTGATAAAGAAAATACTGATATCGTATTATAACTAGTTAAATCATAAGTTTCAAGTGATGAAAAATATGATGTATTTGAAGCATTTGTCGAGTTATTTGTTCCGGATTGAGCATAACTTGCTGTAATTCCAGCACCTCCACCACTATTTGATTTTGAATGTAATTCAAATGCTGTATTATTCATATCTACATTAACAGGTGTTGCTGATGTAGATGATGTTTGTTCTAAGGCATCTATTCTTTTAGTATTATTGTTTGCTATTGTAAGTAAACTATCAACATTAGTATTTGCTTCTGTTAATGCTGTTTTAAGTGCATAATTTTTTAAACTATTTTGTATTGTTGTTAATAAGCTTTTTGTTTCTGTTATTGCTGTTGTATTACTTTCTATACTTTTCTTTAATTCAGCTAACTTACTATCTACTTCTGCTTTTGTATACACTTCAGTTGTTGCATCTAATTCATAATTTCTATTATTTATACTTGTTTTAGTAATTAATGGTAATATTAATAACAAGCAAAAAATTGGTATAATTATTTTTTTCATATTATCTTCCTTTCAGTACCATCTATTCTTATATTATATTATCAAAAAAACAAGTCTTTTTCAAGACTTATTTTATCCATTCAATTATTTCTTCTTTAGATTGAAAACCAATTTTTTTATCTTTAATTTGTCCATTTTCCATTAATATAAGGGTCGGAATAGACATAACACCAAATTGTTTAGCTAAGCTTTGACATTCGTCGACATCAACCTTGATTATTTTAGTATCACTTCTATCACTAGATATTTCTTCTAATATAGGTGATAACATTTTACAAGGTCCACACCAAGTAGCAAAAAAATCTACTAACACCTTCCCATTACTTATTAATTCATTAAAGTTTGATTCATCTGCATGTATTATTTCCATTATTATTCTCCTCTATATTTATTTAAAATTGTATCAACATCATCTATTTTTAATTTATCTTGTTCAATTAGTTTATCGACTGATTCAACAGTTATAACATCATACTTTAGAAATAAATCTAATGCATTATCAGTATTTTCATATTTATTTTTTAGTTCGCCAAATTCTGTTAAAGCATTCATTGTTGGTTCAATAAAATTGGATAATATTGGAGTATTATTTAATATATTATTTCTATATTTTGATTGGTTTATTATATCAATATTAAATACTGGAAATGATAATATATATAATACTATAAAAATCCAAATATAATTTTCAATTATTCCTACTATGGCACCAGCAATTTTAGATGGAATACTTAATATAATTGTCATCTTAAGTATTTTTTCAAATATATTAGTAACAATAGTTAATATTTTAAAAATAATCGTCAAAATTAAAGCCATAAATAAGAAAGCAATCAATTCATATAAAGCAATATTTAAGACTGTTACTCCTTTTAATATACCACCAAATTTAAAGAATGGTAAATGTTCATACAAGAATATTGAAACAGGATTTTTAAACATAAAAGCTAGTATTATAATAGCAAAAAAACTAACTAAAGATACTAATTGTCTTGTAAATCCTCTTTTAAAACCAATTATCGCACCTGATAAAATAAATAAAATAATTATAAAATCAATTATATTCATAAACATTCTCCTCTATTTAATTATATTACAACAATAGAAAAAAAGAAAGTTTTTTTTAAAAGAGCACTTATGTGCTCTCTAATTCTTCTAGCATATTAGTAATAAATATACCATAACCTCTTTTAGGATTATCTACTACCACATAATTTACAGCACCTATAATGTAGTCACCTTGTATCATAGTAGAACCACTCATTCCTTGTACAACACCACCAGTTTTAGACAATAATTCATTATCTGTTATTTCAAATAATATGTTTTTATTTTCATCTTTTTTGTTTAATTTTAAAATATTAATATTGTATTCTTTGACATCTGTTCCATCTATAACTGTTAATATTTTCGCATTACCAAGTTCTATGTCTTCTGGTGTTGCTACTTTATATGCTTGTTTAACAGGAATTTCTTTAGTATAATTTCCAAATATTCCAACATGAGTATTTTTTAAAATATTACCTTTGATATCATCACTATAAAATAGTGCATTTTTACTACCAGGCACACCATTACTACTTCTATCTATTTTAGTGACACTTGAAGAAAAAATAGTTCCTTTTTTTACTTCTAACATTAATCCTGTATTCTGTTCAGTAATTTCATGTCCCAGTGCACCAAATTTTTTAGTTGTTGGATCAATAAATGACAAGGTACCTATTCCAGTAACGGAATCTTTAACATAAAGTCCTGTTTTAATAACACCATCACTATTTTGTAATTTTAATGTTGTTTTATAATTTTTATTATTTCTTTTATATTCAATTACAAGTTCATTATTAGTATTATTGTTAATTAATTCTACCATTTCATCTATTGTGGAGATATCTTTATTATCAACATTTGTGATAATATCTCCTTGTTTAATTCCTGCTTCAGTAGCTGGATAGATACCATTAATATCATATATTCCAGCTACTATAACACCATTTGTTTTAATGCCAATTCCAATATTTTCACCACCTGGTATTAAAGTACTAGGATATGCTAGTATAGGTAATGGTATTAAAAATAATGCTAAAAGAATGCCTTGAAGATATTTTTTTATCATCTTAAACATCTCCTATTCTGGCAGACTACATTTATATTATTATCATATTACTATTATTTATACAAAAAAATAAATCAATAAGATTTATTTTATTTCTATTATTCCATATTCAGTTTCACACAAGTTTGTTTCACTATTCCATTTACCACCATAATTTTCACAAGCTTTATAGTTATTATTAATTCTTTCACTTTTATAAAATTGAATTATTTTTGGTAAATATGAATACGAATATATTACAATAATCAAAATTATAATCAATAATTCACCAATAATTATATGTTTTTTATAATTATTAATAAATCCTTCTATTTGACTACTTGTTTCTTTAATTGAAGATACTTCTTTTTCTTTTAATCTTTGATCAATTATATTTTTGCTTATACCACAATATATACAGCTTGTTGATTTTGTTGATATTTGTTTACCACAATTTGGACATTTTATATAATTCATACTATCACCTATAATTATTATACAATATATTTTTTTATTTACAAATTATTTTTCTTTTCATATATTTCATATGGATTTTTAATTTTTGATTCAGAATTATATCCTTGAAATTTTCTTTTTTGAATTGAAATTCCATAATCGTTAATCCAAATATATATATTTCTTAGTATTTCATAGCTCGAAAGATTAGAATATACTGCTTTTTTTAATTCTTCTATTTTTGATATAGTTGAAAAATTTTTCCACCCTGTTGGAACATTTAATATTAGATAATCTTTCAATAATTTTGGAAATTTAGGATTTACGTAGAATGTTGTTTGTAAAACTTCTAAAGCTTTATTATCTTTTTTAAAAAAATCAATTATTTCAAAACGTAATTTTTTCTGTTCATATGTTTCTGATATTTTTACTGAATTAATTCCATATTTTCTCTTTTCACATATTTCTTTTGAAAACAATTTAAAATTATAATCATCATAAATAATTCTTTCTGATATTTTTTTACCATTTGGTTTATATATACCTAAATATCCATTACTTGAACTAATAATTGATTTATTTTTTAAATATTCAATTAGACTATCTTCATTATCAAATTTAGTTGTTAATAAATCAATAAAACATATTTCTACATTTTCTTCATTTTTATTTTTTCCGTTTAACGATATTATCTCTTGTTTATTTGTATCATAATTATTAAATATCAATCTATATTTTTTCATACTAACTAACACCATCTTAATTATACATAAAAATTATTTATACTGTCAACTTAATGGTTTTAATAGTAACAGAAGAATTATTATTAATGATTTCATCAATAATTTGATTATCTAATCTATCTTTAATTATTTTATCTATTTTTCTTGCTCCCATTAATTCATAATCAGATTCATCACATATTTCATTAATTACATTAGGACTAATATTTACATTTATATTTTTATTTTTGTATTTTGTTTTTAATTTTTTAATTTTATTTTTAATAATATTTTTGATTTGTTCCTCACTTAAATTATCAAATTGTACTATATTATCAATTCTACCTATTAATGATACATCTAAATATTCCTTTAATTTAGATATGATGTCATCATTTTTTTGATTAAATCCTACTTGAATTTCATTACTACCTATATTTGATGTCATAATAATAACAACATGATCAAACCTAATTTCTCTACCACTACTATCTATTATTTTTGAATCTTCTAATATTTGTAAAAATAAATTTAAAATACTTGGATTAGTTTTTTCAATTTCATCTAATATCAAAACAGTATATGGTTTATTTCTAATCTGTTCAAATAAATTAGTATAGTCATTATATCCTACATATCCTGGAGGAGCTCCTAATAATTTACTTACTGAATGAGCTTCTGAATATTCACTCATATCTAATTTAATAACATTATCTTTTCCTACTAAAAATTCACCAAAATCTTTAGCTAAAGAAGTTTTTCCTATTCCACTTCCTCCTACAAATAATAATGAATAACAACCATCTTTTAAACCTAATTTTATTCTTTTTGCTATATTTTTAAGTTCATTTATAGCTTTATCTTGACCAATTACGTTATCTTTTAATTTCTTTTCTAATTTTTCTATACTATTTTCATCATTATCTAGTATTTCGTAAATTGGTATTTTTGTTTTAGCATGAATTACTTCAGCAATATCATCTTTTGTTACCTTTTCTTTTATTTCGTTGTGTAGTTTCAATTCTAAGTTATTTATTTTATCTTCTAATATATTTTCTTCTTCTTTTAATTTATAAGCTTCATTAAAGTGATTTGAAACTATTGCTTCATTTTTTTCTTTTAAGATTTTATCATGTTCTAATAACAATTGATTATATTTTTTTAAATCTTTTTTTTCTTTTAAACTTGCTTTTGCGCATACTTCATCTAACACATCAATACTTCTATCTGGCTCATACCTATCATATATATATTTACTTGATAAATCAATTATTAAATTTATAATATCATCATCCAATTCTACAAAATGATATTTTTCATATATTGGTTTTAATTTGAGTAATATATTTTTTACTTGATTATTATCAGGGGCATTTACTTCTACTTTTTGAAATCTTCTTTCTAAAGCTCTATCTTTTTCAATAAATTTTTTATATTCACTTATAGTAGTTGCTCCAATACATCTTAATTTTCCTCTAGCTAATGCAGGTTTAAAAATATTCGATGCATCTATTGCTCCTTCTGCTCCCCCAGCACCTACTAAAGTATGAATTTCGTCTATAAATAAAATAATATCATCATTTTCTTCTACTTCTTTTAATATTTTTTTTATTCTTTCTTCAAATTCTCCTCTATATTTTGTTCCAGCTACAGTACTTGCCATATCTAGACTTATAATTCTTTTATTTTGTAGAGATAATGGAACTTCTTTATTAACAATTCTTCTACTCAATTCCTCTACTAGTGCTGTTTTACCTACTCCAGCTTCCCCTATCAAAATAGGATTGTTTTTTGTTCTTCTAGATAATATTTCTAATATTCTATTTATTTCTTCTTCTCTTCCCACAACTGGATCTAACAAATTATTTTTAGCTTTTTCAGTTAAATTTTCACCTATTTCATCTAGTGTTAGTTTTTTATTTTTGCCTTTTTTAGGAATAATTTTTGATGCAAATTCATTATATAATTCATCTACATCTATATCCATTCCTATTAATATTCTAATAGCTACTCCTTCACCTTCTTCAAGTAAACTAGAAAATAAATGTTCTACTGTAATATCTTCATTTTTTTCTTTAGCATCACATTCAGCATTTTCTAATACTTTTTTTAATAATGGAGTGTATAAAAACCAATGACTTTCTACAGTTCCTATACCTATTATGTTTATTATTTCTTCTTTAAACTTTTTATAATCTAAATTTAATTTTTTTAAATATTTACTTATTTGATTATCATTTTTTAATATAGCAAGTAATAAATGTTCACTTCCTACATATGGATGTTTTAATTCTTTCATTTCTTGTTTTGCTGAAACTAATATTTTTCTAGCCTCTTCACTATAATTACCAAACATATTATCTTCCTTTCCATAATAATTATATAAATTTAAAATAATAAATAATGTCAAAAAAAAATCATTTTAATATTTTTTTTAATGTTTCTATATAATTTCTTTCTGTATTATTTTCTATTAAAAAATATGCATTATCATTTAATGATGAAGTTCTTGATGTTAATAATTTTTTTATTTTATTATTTAAATTATTTATGTTATTAAAACCATAATAATGTTTTGATGGTATAAAATAATTATTATAGTTATTATCTTCTACCATAAATATTTCTGTATGAGTTAATATTGATAAATACAAATAATTTATATCTATATCTTTATCAAAAATTATTACCATATCAGATATATTACATAAATCATTATATTTATTTAAATTTACATATTTTATCCAAACAACATTTAAATTTTCTATTAGTTCAACTTCTCTCTTTGAATTTTTATAACCAACATATATAAACTCAAATTTTGGATATTCATTTACTATATTCTGTACTTCTTTTACATGTTTTAAGTATCTATCTAAAATAATTATTTTCTTTTTATTTTTTGAAATTTTATAATCTTCATATATATTTTTGTTTTTTTTTAAATTTACATTTGGTAATATTTTTGGTATAAATATAACATTTTTATTATTTTTTAATAGGGGTAATGATGTTATTATTTTTATATTGTCTATATTTAATAATTTATCTATTTCTTTATTTTCTATATAATTAGTTAATAAAAATACTTTTTTATTTTTTATTATTTTTAATATTTTATTATTTATATCTGTTATTAGTACTGTTTTATATTTACTTATATCAGTTGTATATTTTATATCAGCAATATCTAAGTATGTTAATATTTCAGCTAAATTATTTTTATTTTCAATATATACAAGCATAGTATCACCATTAATACTATTTGTTTATTTTAATTTTTTATACAAAAAAAAGCTATCAAGCCATTTTCTTTGTTTTAACTATTTTATTTTCTTTATATACATTTACTATTTCATCTAATTTTTCTTTTATTAAATCTGCTTCTTCATTATAGTTAAAAATTCTATTTACATAAAATTTTAAATGTGAAATTATTTGAATAAAATTATTATATATATCACATGGTATATATGTATTTATTTTATCAACTAGTATAGGATAATTTCTACATTGTTCTAGTTCATTTTCACTTAATAAAATTGTTAATAAAGCTGTTGATACATTATCTTTTTCATTTAATTTTAAATGTGCACATTCAGTAAAAAATGATGCATTATTTTCTATAAACTCTATTTTTTTTAAATCTTTTTCCATATTATTCTCCCTATATATCTTATGTAAAAAAAATAAGAAGTATACAAGTACTTCTTATTCAAATATTGCTTTGCCTTTTATTTCTTGACTAGGCATTAATTTTTTTGTTTTTGAATTTTTTCCAATTAATTCTAATTCATATTCATCATAATTAGAATATTGTCTTATAAAATTATAAGCTTCAGTGTCTGATATAATTTCTTTTTTTAATTCTGTACTATCTTCATCGTGAGTAATATTTTCTGAATACTTTCGATAATATTTTTCAATTCTTTTTAATAATTCTTTATTACTTTTTCCAAAATATAATCTATTAAACGCTATTGATAAGCTTTCTAATGTTATATAATTTTGTAATAATAAATTGTCATTATATTTTAAAATTAATTTTGCTTCCTCACTTTGAATTGGTAATTTTATTTCTATAGAATCTGAATTAATAAACAAATTATTTAATTTATCAATTAATTCTTGTTTTTCGTTATTTTCTTTAGCTATTCCAGAACATCTAATAATTTCAATAATGGATATTTTTATATATTTACTTTCCATCTGAGTTCCTCCTTTTAAGAATTTACTCCTTTTATTCTTTTTTCTTCTACTTCATCAATTTCATACCATTTTTTCTTTTTAGGTTTTCCAATTGTTTTTTTAGTAATTGAATACCATAATAATGGTGCGATTAATAAAGAAGAATATGCTCCTGCTATTAACCCTATTAATAATGCTATATTAAAGTTTAATATTTCATATGTTCCAAATATAATTAATGTAATAACTGGTATTAATGTTGTAATTGTTGTTATTATACTACGTGAAAAGATATTTGATATAGCTTCATTTACAGTATTTGCTAGATCATCTTTTGATTTTATTGATTTATCTTTTAACAATTCTTTAATTTTATCAAATGTAACAATTGTGTTATTTATTGAATAACCAATTATTGAAAGAAGTGCTGCTATAAAAATAGGTGATACTTCTAAATTGAATAAACTAAATACTGTTATCATCATAAATAAATCATGTAATAATGCTACTATACCTGATATAGCATAACTAAATTGATAACGAATTGATATATATACAATAATTGCTAACATAGCTATTACTACTGATAATATAGCATTTTTAACTAATTCTTGTTTTACAACATTTGATACAACACCAATATCTGTTGATGCATTATAAGTTTTATTTAAGTGATTTTCTGTTTCTAATATTTGTGTTTCATTTAAACTATCTGATATTGTTATATCTATTGTTTTTTCATCTATTGAATCTATTGTTAATATGTTATAATTTAAATTTTCTAGATCTGCTTTTATATTTTCTACATTTATAATATCATTTGATTTAATAGTTATTGATGTACCACCCTTAAATTCTACTCCTAAATTTAGTTTATTTGTACATAATGATATTACACCAGCTATAAAGATAACAACTGGAACTATAATAATTATACGTGAATTTTTTATAAAATTTCCTTTTATTTCTTTATTTTTAGTTCCTACAAAAAATTTAGCTTTATCATCAAAATAATTTGTTTCAACTATTTTATCTAACATTTTCCTTACTAGGAAAACCATTACAAATAAAGTTGTTATTATACTTATTATTAGCATTGTAGCAAATCCTTTAACACTACTTTCACCAAATATAAATAAAATGATTGCTACTAAAAGTGTTGTAATATTTGAGTCTAATATTGTTCCAATAGAAGCTTTATTACCATTTTTGTATGATAATTTAAAATCTTTTCTTAACTTATATTCATCTCTTATTCTTGTAAAGTTAATAACATTTGCATCTACTGCCATACCTATTCCAAGTAATATTGCAGCTATTCCAGGCAATGACAATACTCCACCTATTAACCAAAATACAAAGAATGTTAAGAATGTATATATAATAATTCCAATTGATGCTATAAATCCTGCAAATCTATACATTATTATCATAAATGCAATAATCAATGAAATTCCAATTAATCCAGCAATAAATGTTTTTTGTAAAGTATTTGCTCCAAAGCTAGCATCTACAGTTTTTGATGAAATTTCTGTTAATTTTGTTGGTAAACTACCTGAATTAATTAATTCCACTAATGATGTTACTTCTTCTTTTGAAAAATTACCTTGAATAATAACATCACTTGAAAATCCTTGTGATACACCTGCTACTGATAAACATCTTGAACTACTTAAACTTCCACATTTTGCTTGTTCTTTTTCAAAACTATCTGTTTGTTCATCAAAATCTAACCATATAACAATTCTATTATCTTCACTTTCACTAATAGCTTTAGTTACTTTATAAAATTCATCTTTATTATTGATTGATAAAGATACTGCAGGTAGTCCTTTTTGATCTTGACTAACTTTTGCTCCACCACTTACTAAAACATCACTATTCATAAGTAAGTTATTTTTCGTATCCCTAAAAGTTAAATTAGCTGCTTTACTCAATATTGTTCGAGCCTGTTCTATATCTGTAACACCTGCTAATTGAACGCGAATTTTATCTTCACCTTCTACTGTGATAACGGGTTCAGATACCCCTAAACCATCTATTCTCTTTAACATTGTTTTATAAGTATTTGTAACCATGTCATTTGTTACAGCTTCACCATTAATACTTTCAACTTTATATAATACTTCAAAGCCACCTTGTAAATCTAATCCAAATTTTAAATTTTTAAATAAACCTGGAAAACATAAACAAATTAAAACAGTTATAACTATGAAATAAAATATTAAAAATTTAAATCTTTTTTTATTTATTTTATTTTTCATAAAACCCTCCTACTCAAAATATAATTTTCTATTACGCATACTCATTTTATCTTTTATATAATTATCTAATTGATTGTCTTCAATATCAAAAATATCACATGTCATCTGATATAATGATAAATCTTTTGAATTTTTCCATTTCATTTCTTTTAAATAATTCCATATATCTTCTTCTGTAGCATATACGTAACCATTTCTTTTTAACTCAGAACGACGCGCTGATAGTGCTGGTCTAAGTCTTTGGTACAGCTCTTCTAATGAACTAAAAGTAATATCCATTATATTACCTCCTTTAACCATAACTATATTATATATTATTTTTTTTATATTTGAAAGTATAAAATTGAGTTTCATTTAAAAATATATATTTTACCATTAATTATTAGAATATATTATACATTTTATTTTTATATGTATCATTTTTTAATACATAAAAAATATATCTAACAAAATCAGATATATTTCTTAATCCTATTCTATTGAATACTGTTATTTTATCAATAATATATACTAACAAATAATTATTTATATATTTTATCATAATCTATCTATTCAATATTTATTTTAAAATTTAATTCTATCTTCTACATATTTAACAACTTCATCAAGAGGCAATGTTATTTGTTCCATTGTATCTCTATCTCTTATAGTAACTGTGTTATTATTTATTGTTTCATCATCAATTGTTATAGCAAATGGAATACCAGTTACATCTCCTCTTCTATAACGTTTACCAATATTTCCAGAATCATCATATGAAACCATAAAATGTTTACTTAACATTTCATATATTTCTAATGCTTTTTCACTATGCATTTTTTTAATCAAAGGTAAAATATTTACCTTATAAGGAGCTAGAAAAGGATGTAATTTTAATACTTCTCTTGTAGTTCCATCAGATAAAGTTTCTTCATTATATGCATCAAATAAAATAGCTAAAACAGTTCTATCAAGTCCATAAGTAGATTCAATAATATAAGGAATATACTTTTCATTAGTTTCAGGATCTAAATAAGTTTGAGCAACACCTGAATATTCCTGATGTCTAGTCAAATCAAAATTAGTTCTGTTATGAGTACCATTAATTTCACCCCAACCAAATGGAAATAAATATTCAATATCACATGCTTCTTTAGCATAATGCGCTAATTTCTCATGATCATGAAATCTTAATTTATCACTTGGTAATCCTAAATCCATAAAGAATTTTTTACCATATTCTTTAAAATAGTTATATATTTCAGAATCAGTTCCTTCTTTACAAAAAGTTTGATATTCCATTTGTTCAAATTCAATAGTTCTAAAAGTAAAGTTTCCTGGTGTTATTTCATTTCTAAATGCTTTACCAATTTGACCGATACTAAAAGGTAATTTAGCTCTCATAGTTCTTTGAACATTTAAAAAATTAACATATTCACCTTGAGCATTTTCAGGACGTAAATATACTGTATTTTTAGCGTCGGTTGTTACACCTCTTTGAGTAGCAAACATTAAATTAAATTGTCTAATATCAGTAAAATTAGACTTTCCACATTTTGGACATGGAACTTTATTTGTACGAATGTATTCCATCATTTCTTCTTGACTCATAGCATCTCCAATAGAACTATGAGAATAATCATTTATTAAATTATCTACTCTATGTCTTGTTTTACATTCCTTACAATCAGCAAGTGGATCTGAGAAACTCGCTACATGTCCTGATGCTTCCCATACTCTAGGGTGCATTAATATATCAGCATCTACTTCATAAGCATTTCTTCTTTCTTGAATAAATCTTTTTCTCCAAGCATCTTTTACATTATTTTTAAGTCTACTACCTAATGGACCGTAATCCCATGTATTAGCAAGTCCACCATATATTTCACTTCCTTGAAATATAAAACCATATTGTTTACAAAAGTTTACTAATTTTTCCATTGTTATATTGTTCATCTTATTTTTCCTCTTTTCTCTATAAATAAATCTTCAAATTCTTCTTTAGTAGTAGCTAAAGAAAATAAATTATAAATATTTTTATCTGAAAACTGATTTAAAACTGTTTTATCAAGTGTAGTTAATAAATTACTATAGTAATTATTTTCATCATATAAAATAATTGGAATATCCATATCATTTGATCTTTCTTCCTCGATATATGACAATAACTCTGATATTGTACCAATTCCTCCTGGTAAACAAACTATTAAATCACTATTTTCAAACATACTTTTTTTTAAATCAAAAGTAGTTTCACAAATTATCTTTTTGTAGCAATCTAGATTTTTTAAATCATCTACATATTTTGGTGTTGTATATGCATAGATTTTTCTATCAAATTTTTTAAATTCTTGATAACATATGCCCATCATTGATGTAGATGCACCACCAAATATTAAATCACAATCATTAGCAGCTAAATAATTAGATATACTTCTTGATATACTCTTATAGTAATCATTAATTTCATCTCTTGATGACGACAATATTAAAACATTCATATTTCCTCCTAAAAAAAATCTTCTAGAATATTTTATAGGGACGGTTATATAACCGCGGTTCCACCCTACTTATTCTAGAAGAATCACTCTTTTTATATTGCTTCCAGGTTTCCAAGCCTATCATCGCATTTCATATTACACCTATATTTTAGTATTTTTTTTTGACTTAGTCAATATAGAATTTTTATTTTTTAATTCACAACTTATTTTTTTTAAAGTAGTTGCTAATATTCTAGATACGTATGGTCTTGATATATTATATTTCCTTGCAATTTCATTTTGAGTTAATTTTTTTCTATTTAATCCAAAATAATCTAAAATCATTTCTTTTTTTGTCGGATTTAAAGTTTCTAAAATATCATATACTTTATTAATATTTTCTATAAACATAATTTTATCTATTACTTCTTGTTCTGTATCATCATTTGATTTTAATAAATCTTCAATTAATACCTTATTAGAATTACTACTTTCTTGACATTCTTCATATATGCTAACGGAATTTCTATTAATATTGTTTTCTTTATTTCTAAATTTCATCAATATTTCATTTCTAATACATTTTACAGCATAAGTAGAAAAACTTAAATTTTTATCTAATTTATAACTATCTACTGCTTTGATTAGACCAATTACGCCTATACTTTTTAAATCTTCAAATTCATGGCCTTGGCAAACAAATTTTGAAGCTTCTTTAATAACTAATTTATAATTTCCAATTATAATTTTATCTCTATATTCTAACTCACCATTATTTAGATATTTAAAATATAAATAATTTTCTTCTTTTGTTAAACTTTTTATCTCTTTCATATTTATCTCCAAAAAAAATGTAAGTTAACCTTACATTTAATTTTATTTATTCTTGTTCATTATTAGAACTATTTTTAATTTTATTTACCTCATCTTCAAAGAAAATAAAGTCAGGATTTCTCTTTAATATAGATGATATTCTAACAGCCATATTATATGTTAATCTTCTTGATCCAGTTTCTATTTGTGAATAAAAAGATTTACTTATTCCTAATTTATCAGCCATTTGTTGTGAAGTATATTTATTTTTTAATCTTACCTCTCTTAATTTTTGATACATAGTACGACCTCCTACAATTATATTTTAACATATAGTTTACTTTTTGTAAATTAATTTATATTATTATAAACATGTTGTACATCTTCTACATCATCTAATAAGTTCATTAATCTATCGGTTAATTCTTTATCTTCACCAGTTAAAGAAATAGTATCTTTAGGTAAATATGCTACATCATCGATATCAAATTCTACATTTATTTTAGATGATATAGCTTCTTTTATGGCATTAGCATCAGTTGGATTACCATATACAATTACTAATCCGTCTTTTGATTCAATATCTATTACATCTATTCCATTTTCTATTAATAATTCTAAAGTTTCTTCTTCTCCTAAGCCCTTGAATCCAACAATACATAAATGGTCATAATTAAATGTTACGGAACCCATAGCTCCCATTTTACTTTTACATTTATTTAGTGCTGCTCTAACCCCACTTATTGATCTATTTACATTATCTGTTAAACATTCTATAACAAATGTTGATCCTGCAGGTCCAAATACTTCGTAAACAACTTTTTCATAGTTTTCGTCTACTCCACTATTTACTTTATCAATAGCTCTTTTTATTATATCAGCTGGAACTTGTTCTCTTTTAGCTTTTTCTATTAATCTTTTTAAACTTGAATTACTATCTACTTCTGTTCCACCTTTTTTGGCAACATCATAAATTTCTCTAGCATACATAGAATATACTTTACCTCTAGCTGCTCCTGTTTTTTGTATACTTGCTTTTCTTACTTCATAAGCTCTTCCCATAAAATCACCAAATATATAATAACATATCTTTTTTATTTTTCAAAGTTTTTAAAGAAAAAAAGTAAAGAATTAATCTTTACTTAGTCATTCCTAAACCTAATAAATAAGTTTCAAATGCTGAATATTCATCATATCCTAACCACATGTCTTGATATTGACCATCTTTGTAAACAATTACCATAGGTGTACTACCAAAACTTTGACTTACTTTATCTGAAATAGCTTTCATTTTTGTAGATCCTTCAGTTGTTACTTTATCTAAATCAATATATAAAGTTTTATAATTAAAATTAGTTTGTGCTTGTTTTAATGCATCTAAGAATAAACGGCAATATCCACAACCACTTCTACCAATATAAACTACTTGATATCCACTTGTAGCTACTTTACTAAACATTTCATCTACCGTTACTTCTGTAAATGATGTAACATCATATTCTGGTAGTTGTTCGTTATCACTGCTTGAATCACTACTAGGATTAGTACTTGTAGTATTGTTTTTTGAGCCATTTCCTATTGATGTTACGATAACATTAATAAGCAAAATTACAGCTATTACAATTAAAATATTTCTAATTTGTTCTAATATTTTTTCTATTTCTTCATTCTTTTTCATAACTTACCTCCTAAATAATTTTAACAAATTCTTTGATTATATTCAACTATTTTGAATTGCTTTTTTTAAATAATAATTAGTATTTATTTCATCTTCTAATGTTGTTGATTCACCATGACCAGGATATAATTTTATACTTTTAGGATAATTAACTATTTTTTTTAGTGAATTATTCATGTCTTCTACATTTCCACCTTCTAAATCCATTCTTCCTACCGTACCTTTAAAAATAAAATCTCCTACAAACATAAAATTATATTCATAAAAGTAAAAACTAATTGAATCTTTGGTATGTCCTGGGTTTTTAATTACTTCAAAGTTTATGTTTCTTAAGCTATATTTTTTTTCTTCTAAGTTTGTAAAATCATATACAGGTACATTATATTTTTTAGCAATAGCATCTTTTGCCCCTATATGATCACTATGACTATGTGTTATAAGTATTCCAAGTAATGTAGAATTTCCTATTAAATTTTCTATTAAATATGGATCATCTCCTGGATCTATTACTATGGAGTTATTTTCATGTTCTACTATATAACAATTAGTTTGTAAATAACCTACCACTACTTTTTTTACTTGCATGTTTCCTCCCATTTAACATCTTTAAATATATATTCTACTATTTTTTCTTGTAAGTCTTTAGGTAATGGACTACCTGATGCATGTTTATGTCCACCGCCACCATTTGGTACAGCTAATAAATTAGTATCAACTTCTTCTTTAGAAGCTCTATAACTTACTGATCTATCAACATTTATTACTACTGCTATATCAATATCTGGCATGGTATCTACTATGGCATGTCCTAGTGCTGAACGATTACTTTCAGCAAATACTATCCCTACATTTATATCATTTATTTTAGCTTTTTTAACATTTTTTAATTTTTCTTCTATATATCTCTTTATTCTATCCTCTTCTACTTTTATTAATTCCAATTCTATACCATT
>ERZ808240.1030-NODE-1030-length-35526-cov-13.952553_pt1 | contig 35526 bp, 47 predicted proteins | sample MGYA00521084_ERZ808240 | MGnify/ENA primary metagenome ERZ808240 (study PRJEB31516, sample SAMN03275571) | gut metagenome | biome: mammalia-associated habitat; material: feces | host: Papio cynocephalus | place: Kenya | collected 2012-08-06 ... | reverse complement strand
ACACCTACGTCAAGTACGATGACCTGCTCGGGGATTACTACTGCGTCTGCGGCATGCTGATGTTCGATATCGACGGACAACCAGTGGAACATCTTGATTCGATAAGATGCACATTCAGACAGGCCGAGGACAAGAGGTACCTCATCGCGTCAGGTCTGGTCCAAGTGCCAAAGGTATCTTCAACAGGAAGCACACCTGAATACGTTGAAGCCGACATCAAGATAAAATACGATCCTTTCTTCGGCACATTCGGGATGATCTCTCAATTGATTGATGAAAAGAGCAAACTTTGCATGCTGGGATACCAACGGACCTGGGGATTCGGCGAGAGCTTTTTCATCACATACTTTTCCGATGGGAAAGGGCACTATGTCGGAGACTCTTCTTACTCCACCGCAGCCAGGTTCGGAATGTTTTACGTTTCAGACATAAGCTTCAATTCCACGGTCAATATCAAACAGGCACTAAACTGCTGGCGCTGTTTGGACAACTCTGGTTCATTCACCATTGTTCGTTGGACAAAAATCTAATGTTGGACATGAAAGCATCTATATCTAAATATTTTGTGGCGCTGACGCTTCTTGCACTGACCTGCGCCTGCAACGATTACGAGAACCCCTACGAGGGCTCAAACGGCTATTCCTCCGCGATAAGTCTGACCAAATCCGACGTTTTCTTTTCCGCAGCAGGCGGGAAAGGAAGCATCGAAGTCAACGCCCCGGCCCCTATCTCGGCCAGCACAACCGCTCCTTGGTGCCACCTTGGAGTGGAAGACATGAAGGTTAATGTGACTGTGGATGAGGCGGCCACCCGTAACGGACGGTCGGCGATCATTGTCCTGAAGTGCCAAAACGACTCTGTCAAGGTCACATGCATCCAGAAAGGATTCACACTGACTTCCGAGGTACCCGAGAGGATCTCCTCCAAGAATGCAGGAGGTTCTTTCAAGTATCTTTTCAGGAGCAACGTCATTCCTCAGTTGTCCACATCGGCAGACTGGGTCTCAGCAAGTTTGAGGAATGATTCTCTGCTTGTGACAATCCAGGGGAACCCTGATGAGAGACCCCGGACAGGCTGGGTCGCTTACTCTGTCGGAAGTGAGAAAGACACCATCAGGTTCAGCCAACTTGACGCTGACAAACTTATTCCAGGAAAATACGAGATTCCGGGATATCTTTACGGAGGATGGAACAAGGACTACGTAGCCGAGGCCATCGTGGAACTAAATCCAGAAAGCACGAGAGCGCAATACTGTGACGAAGGAATAAGGGATGTCGTCATCTACAACGTGACATTCCCGAATCTTATAAAGACCACTAACGGCAAGATAAATCTTACCCCTGTCGTCCAATTGGCTTATGATCCGGACAAAGGATACATTTCATGGTGTACATCATACCAGACAGCCAACTACACCGAATGCCGGTACAAGTCCGGGACGAAGTGGATGTATGTTTTCTCCAGCCTGCTCAACACCGGCGAGATTAATCAGAATGGACTTGGAGGGACAAGGCTTGTCAATCCTCGTGACGCCTACGGTCATTATGTGGCGCAACCAGAGTTTGATGATGATGGAGTATTGTACTGGAAATTCAAGAGTTCAGGAAAGTTCGAGGAAAAATACCCGAACAGAGGATCTTTCGACGGTTGGGGGTTAGGATTCTTCCTGGACAGACAGTTCGCGACAAAGAACATCAAGAACTTCTTCTTCGTCTCCAAGGACATGGTGATGAAAAAAGTAGGTGACCTCTAACCTCAGGGGGCACAGCGCAACCGCTTAAAATTAAGGGTGAGACCTAGAACTATAGGTCTCACCCTTAATTTATAAGCAAATCAATTATCAGAACCCGAAATATTCCTTGGCGTTGTTGTAGGAGATGTCACGGACCATCCGGGCGACGGTGTCGATTTCGGACGCGGGAATCTTGCCGCTCTCGACATCGGTACCTAGGATGTCGCAGAGGATGCGGCGGAAATATTCATGGCGAGGGTAGCTGATGAAGCTGCGGGAGTCGGTCAGCATGCCGACGAAGCGGCTCAGAAGGCCGAGCGAGGAGAGAGCGTCCATCTGGCGGCGCATTCCGTTCTCCTGATCGAGGAACCACCAGCCGGAGCCGAACTGCATCTTGCCGGGAACCGAACCGTCGTTGAAGTTATAGGCCATCGTCGTCATCACCTCGTTGTCCTTAGGGTTCAGGCAATAAAGAATCGTCTTAGCAAGGTTGCCGGTCTTGTCAAGAGCATCAAAAAACCTGTTTCCCGCAGCCGCGACAGGCTTGTCGTTCATCGAATCGCAACCCGCGTCAGGTCCGACACTATTGAATATTCTTGTGCAATTGTTACGAAGAGGACCGACGTGGAACTGCTGCGTCCACCCGGACTCGGCGTCCATGACGGCTAGGTCGTGCAGAACCGCACTTTTGTACATGACGGCATCATATTCACTGACAGGCATTCCTGAAAGGGCGGTTTTGACTATTCTTTCTATCTCCTTTTCATCATATTCCTCCGCATAGAAAGTGTCAAGTCCGTGGTCCGAAAGGCGGCAACCCATCGACCCGAAGAAATCGTGACGCTTGCGGAGAGCCTCGATCAGGGTTGAATATGACCGGATCTCAACTCCTGAGGCCTCAGAGAGTCTGCCGAGATAGTCATTGAATGACTTGACATCCTCGATCACCGTCACTTTGTCCGGCCTCCAGGTCGGAAGGACTTTTGTCCCGAAAGGATGCTCCGCGATCTGCTTGTGCCAACGAAGGTCATCGGCCGGGTCATCGGTAGTGCAGACCACCTCGACATTGAACTTACGGATGAGAGCCTGTCCCCTGAACTCCTCAGTGGCAAGTTTCGCGTTGCACTCTTCGAAGATCTCACGAGCGGTCTCCGGCTTCAGAATCTTGTCTATTCCGAAAACTCTGCTGAGCTCCAGATGCGACCAGTGGTAGAGAGGGTTGCGCATGAGGAAAGGCATTGTCTCCGCCCATTTCTCGAACTTCTCCCAAGAGGATCGTCCACCGGTGATATATTCCTCAGGAACCCCGTTCGCCCTCAGCGCCCGCCATTTGTAGTGGTCGCCGCTGTGGCCGTCCACCAGCCAGAGCTGAGTGATGTCGCGGAACCGGATGTTCTCTGCGATTTCCCTTGGTGAAAGATGGCAATGGTAGTCGATTATCGGCAGGTTCTCCGCATGGTCGTGGAACAGTCGCCGCGCCGTCTCGTTGGACAGCATAAAGTTTTCGTTGATGAATGCGCTCATTGTGTAAAACAACTATTAAATGTCCGTGTCCGAAAGGATGACACGATCCTTCTTAACCGGACGATTTCCATACAAATTTAACAACACAGACGGAAAATCACAACATTCTTCAAGTCTGACATTATGTCAGCGATTCTGTTATTGGCAGATAATTTGATATCTTTGCAGTCGCTTAGGATGGTGTCACCGCCGTCCAGAGTCTTTGTGTTTGAAATAAAGGAGAATTACGATATGAGCAAAAAGAACAAAGAGAACAGAAATAAAGTGCAGGAAGAGCCGAGAAACACAGCCAACGCTGCCGAAAAGGCAGAGGAGGTTGAGAAGGAGGCTACAGAATGCAAAGAAAACGACAAGGAGGCTCCCGAGGTTGACGAGGAGGCGAAAAAGATTGAGGAAAAACTCGCCAAGCTGCTGAAAGAGAATGAAGAGTTGAAGGCAAGTGTGGCCAAGGAGAAGGACGACTACATCCGCCTGATGGCAGACTTCGAGAACTTCCGCAGACATTCCGCTGAGGCGAAATTGGAACTGGTCGCATCTGCCTCGGCTGACACGATCAAAGGGCTTCTTCCGGTTCTGGACGACTGTGAGAGGGCTATGAAGATGCTTGAGACTTCGGCCGACGAGGTGGCCAAGGAAGGCACAGCGTTGATATTCAACAAACTGATGTCCTACTTGAAGAGCAAAGGGCTTGAGGCCATCAAGGCCAAAGGCGAGAAATTCGACACTGACTTCCACGAGGCTGTGGCCCAGTTCCCGGTTCAGGAAGAGGACAAGAAAGGTCTGGTCTACGATGTCGTGCAGACTGGCTACACCCTCGGCGGAAAGGTCATACGCTACGCCAAAGTGGTTGTGGCGATATAGGAGATTAAGTGAATATGGCAGAGAAAAGAGATTATTATGAGGTGTTGGGGGTCGCAAAGAACGCCACACCCGATGACATAAAGAAAGCCTACAGGACAGCCGCGATGAAATGGCATCCTGACAGATGGGTGGACGCTACTGATGCGGAGAAAAAGACCGCCGAGGAGAAATTCAAGGAAGCATCGGAGGCTTATTCGGTGTTGAGCGATCCTGACAAAAAAGCAAAATATGACCAGTACGGATTCGCCGGAGTGGAAGGTCAGCCGGGACCGGACTTCAGCGGAGGGTTCGGAAACCTGAACGACATCCTGAACGACCTCTTCGGAGGTGGGTTCAGTGGTTTCAGCGGAGGCGGATTCTCCGGGTTCGGAGGTTTCGGAGGCGGCCAGGGACGGACCCAGCAAAGGGTCATGAAAGGCCGCGACATCCGCACAAGGGTTCGTCTGACCCTTGAGGAGATCGCCACAGGAGTAGAGAAGGAGATAACTCTGGAGCGCAACAGACCATGTCCAGACTGTGGGGGGCGGGGAACCAAAAACGCGTCGGATGTCAAGACTTGCCCGACATGTAACGGAACAGGTCAAACACAGCGTGTCGTGAACTCAATGTTCGGACGGACAGTCACTTACTCGACCTGTCCTCAGTGCGGAGGAGAAGGGAAAGTGATCAGCAATCCTTGCCGCACATGCGGCGGAACAGGCTTGGTCCGCAGACGCGAGACAGTTAAAGTCAGGATTCCGGCCGGTGTCGAGGACGGCATGCAGTTGACAATCAAGGGTGAGGGACACGCCGCTCCACACGGCGGGGTCAACGGAGACCTTCTTGTTGTGATAGAAGAGATTCCACATTCAGCATTGAAGCGTGACGGCAAGAACCTGTTCTACTCAACTGTCATTTCTGTGACAGACGCGATCCTCGGTGGGGAAATCACTGTACCATGCCTTGACGGCTCGTACAAAGTAAAGGTCGATCCCGGCACCCAGTCCGGCACTGTAATGAAACTTCGCGGAAAAGGGCTGCCAGCAGTGAGCGGCTATGGAAGCGGGACTGGCGACCTTTACGTCAAGATTCTTGTCTGGATTCCAAAGAAGCTCTCGTCCGATGAGAGAAATACCCTGGAGAACATGAGGACCAGCCGTTCTTTCACTCCTGATCTCTCACGTGACGACAAAGCCTTGTTCGACAAGATGAAGAACATATTCTAAATGGAGGATTATTATCAACAAACGCGGCTATGGCAAAAGTAATCACATTCGGAGAGATCATGCTCAGACTCTCCACCCCAGGCTACTTGAGGTTCTCACAGGCAAGACAGTTTGAGGCGACTTTCGGTGGTGGAGAGGCCAATGTAGCCGTGTCTCTGGCCAATTTCGGAATTGACACTGAATTTGTGACCAGGTTCCCGGACAACGACATAGCGAAAAGCTGCATCCGCGACCTTCACTCCTATGGGGTCGGCACCAAGCACTGCGTGTTTGGCGGCGATCGTTTAGGAATATATTTCCTTGAGACCGGTGCTGTGGCACGTCCAAGCAAGGTGGTCTATGACCGGGCATATTCCTCAATCTCAACCATACAGCCGGGAATGATCGACTGGGAGAAGGTCTTCGAGGGAGCGGATTGGTTCCATTGGACCGGGATCACCCCGGCGATCAGCCAAAGTGCGGCGGATGTGTGCCTTGAAGCCATCAAGGCGGCGAACAGACTTGGAATATTAGTGTCCTGCGACCTCAATTACAGGAAGAATCTTTGGAAATATGGCAAGACAGCAGCCGAAGTGATGCCTGCTCTCGTTGAAGGCTGCGACCTTATCCTCGGCAACGAGGAGGACGCAGAGAAGGAGTTCGGAATCAAGCCGGAAGGATTCAACGCCGAACAGACCGACGGAGCCATCGACCAGAGCCGTTTCGAGAGCGTGTGCAGGCAACTGATGACAAGATTCCCACGCTGCAGGAAGGTTGCCATCACCTTGCGTGGCTCGATCAACGCCAACCACAACACATGGGGCGGGGTTATATTCAATGGAGAGGAACTCTTCCAGTCCCGCCGCTATGACATAACGCACATCGTGGACCGTGTCGGCGGAGGAGACTCATTCATGGGCGGCCTCATCTATGGTCTTCTGACCTACAAGGATGACCAGAAGGCGATTGACTTCGCCGCCGCCGCGTCCGCGCTGAAGCACACCATATTCGGAGACTTCAATCAGGTGAGTGTAAAGGAAGTGGAGAATCTAATGAAAGGAAACGGTTCCGGCCGCGTGTCAAGATAATATTTACGAATATGGCAAAGTACAGAAAAATCGAGACGTTGACCGCCATGAAAGAGACAGGAATCGTTCCTGTCTTCTTCAACAGCGACATCGAAATCGCGAAGAATGTCGTAAAAGCTTGCTACAAAGGTGGCATCAGGGCCTTTGAGTTCACCAACCGCGGAGACTTCGCGGCAGAAGTCTTTAAGGAGTTGTCGAAATTCGTTCTGGTCGAGTGTCCTGGACTGATTCTCGGTGCCGGCACCATCATAGACGCTCCTACAGCGGCGCTTTACATCCAATTGGGAGCCAACTTCATCGTGTCCCCTTGCCTGAACCCTGAAGTCGCGAGACTGTGCAACAGGCACGGAATTCCATACACTCCTGGATGCGGCAGCGTCACCGAGATAAGCAACGCCCAGGAACTCGGATGCGACATCGTGAAGGTCTTCCCGGCAGGAAGTGTCGGCGGACCGAAGTTCGTGAAAGATGTCCTCGCTCCCCTACCTTGGTCGATGATCATGGCGACAGGGAGTGTGGAGCCTACCGAGGAGAATCTCTCGACATGGGCCAAGTCAGGAGTCACATGCGTAGGAATGGGCTCAAAACTGTTCCCGAAAGAGACGATAGCCTCAGGTGAGTGGGATAGAATCACCGACATGTGTAGATCCGCGCTGAAATTCTTCAAATAATCTCAAAAAGTTTTTGGATTATAAAAAATATTCTTACCTTTGCAATCCGAAAAACAAAAGCAACCGCTTACGGGTCGTTATCAAATGTGCGTAATGTTGCAGAAAAATTATTGAGAAATGGATTTGATTAAAGTTGTAGAACTGGCTTTCGCTAACGAGAAAGTCGCTACGTATCCGAAATTCAAGGCCGGTGACACAATCACCGTAACCTACAGAATTAAGGAAGGTGACAAGGATAGACTCCAGAAGTTCAGAGGTGTGGTTATCCAGCTTAGAGGTGCCACTCCACAGACAAAGACCTTCACTGTCCGCAAGATTTCGGGAGGTATTGGAGTTGAGAGAATATTCCCGTTCCATTCACCATTCATTGACAGCATTGAACTGAACAAGGTCGGCAAGGTTCGCAGAGCAAGAATCTTCTATCTGCGTCAGCTCTCCGGTAAGAAGGCAAGAATCAAGGAAAAGAAGCTTGCTTTCGTAAAGGAAGAGGAAGCATAGCCTTTGTAGAGATAACGTCGGAGCAAGCCTCCGACAAACGGTCCCCTAGCTCAACTGAATAGAGCATTTGACTACGGATCAAAAGGTTACAGGTTTGAATCCTGTGGGGATCACCAAAGCGAGGCTATTGAACAAAATCAATCAGTCTCGCTTAAATTTTGCGGAATTAGCTCAGTTGGTAGAGCGTTGGCTTCCCAAGCCGAAGGTCACGAGTTCGAGCCTCGCATTCCGCTCAATAGTCAAGGGCGATGAAAATCAATTGGTTACGTTGGTTCATCAGCCCTTATTTCTTTGCTGAAACTAAAATTTTACCCTCAAAATAGGGGCGCAAAGTGTGACATTTTGCGGCAAAATAAGGCCGATTCGGGACTAATTCGGGACTAAAAACAAATCAACGTTATGGCAAAGGTATCGTACTATCTCAAAAACGTAAAGGCTGGCGAAGAAGCGCCGCTCTACCTCAAAGTCTCACACGACTACAAAAGCGCCCTGCTGCTGGCCGGCAAGATCAGACAGGAGGACTGGGACCCGGAGCATCAGACCTTCACAGGCCGGAACACCGGCTTCCGCAACCGCCTGAAGAATCTCGCCACTCAGGCGGTGGACATCATCACCGACCTGCGCTACTCCGGTGAGCTCGCGACGATGACCGCAAGAGATGTCATCGACCGAATCAAACAAGAGGCTTTCGGCGAAAGGTCCGAAAAGAAGGGCGGGGATTTTCTTGCCGCCCTGAAGGATTACCGCGACTCCCAATACAAGCCCGGGACGCGCGAAGTGTATGACCGGACGGTCAAGGCGCTCACGGCCTTTGACCCGTCAATAGATGAAAGGTCGTTCGACGACATCAACCGCGCCTATCTGGAGCGGTTCGAGCGCCACTGCATGGACACGATGGCCATAAACTCCATCGCCATCCTGATGCGCAACATACGGACCGTGTTCAACAAGGCCATCGACGACGGAAAAACCGAAGACTACCCTTTCCGTACCTTCAAAATCAAACAGGAGGAGACAAGGAAGAGGGCGCTGACCGCCGAGCAGCTCGCGTGGATCCTCAACATGGAGCCCAGTCCTGGATATGAGGAGGCAAGGGACATTTTCGTGCTGTTGTTCTACATGATAGGCATCAACCTTGCGGATCTTCTCGCGGCGAAAAAGACCTCCGTGAAAAACGGCTACCTCAACTACAGGCGCGCCAAGACCGGACGGCTGTATTCAGTGAAGATCGAGCCGGAGGCGGCTGAACTGATCAGGAAGTATTCGGGGAAAACGAATCTCGTCAACGGCCTTGAGCGCTACGCCACCGAGAACTCTTATCTGTCGAAAATCAACAAGCGGCTGAAATATCTGGGATGTCCGAGGGGCAAGCGCGGCAAGATCTTGGAGAAAGGCCGTTTTCCCGATCTGTCAACTTACTGGTCCCGCCACACGTGGGCCACCATCGCCTATGAGATAGGCGTCCCGGTTGACATAATCGGCCAGGCCCTGGGACATTCAGACAAATCGCACGACGTTACATTCATCTATATCAAGAAGGATCAAAGCAAGGTGGACGAGGCCAACAGGCGGGTGATTGACTATATAAAGAAAATGGCGGGCCGGTAGCCCGCCATTTAATGCCTTTAATACATAATGGGCGGCTACTCGAACTTTGCCGCGTCTATTTCATCCGCGTGCGCTTGCAGTCTTTTCGCTATATCCCTGAAAGCGTCCGCGTGTAGCCTTTTGTTCACATCTTGGCCACCATCTCGTCCACGCACCGCCCAAGCGAGAACCCCTCCCCCTTGAGCTCGTCGATGCGCCTTCTGGTCTCTGGTTTGATCTTGATAGTGTAGGGGACTTTCGGGGAGTCTCCCGAAGGCTTGCGCCCCGCACCCGCTCTCTTGCCGCCTCTCATAGCAGATCCCCGTGATGTTCGGCAAGCCAATCAGCCATCAGCCTCATAGTGTGCGCCAACCGCACCGGGGCGTCTGCCATGACCGCAAGATCATCAGGCCACGCCGCGCTCTGCGCGTCGTTGAATCTGCCTTCTGTCCACGTCACCGACACGCCCGTTAGGCTGTCGATGCAGTGCCAGGCGTTCTCAACGCCCGGCACACGAGTGATAATATATCTCATACTAAAGAATAGTTATATTTTTTTCTCTTATGAAGAGATAACCCGACGGCTTCCACTCGCAACGCTCGTTGCGCCTTATTGCCCACGATATCTCAACCATGAGGTTGGCATCGACGGTTAGTTCATAATTTATTTGGTAAGTGTGCGTCGGAATATAACCGAGGATGGCCTCGGCCTCTTTCTCTGAAATAATGGCCGACCAGCCATTATTTCTCCCTGAGCAAGATATATTGGCGTCAAGCTCAACCTCGACACCATAGAGTTTTACCTTCATTACCGTAGGGTTCTCCTCTTCTACCCTCCTCTTGAGGGTAGCTCTCTCCTCAAAGGAAGAGCCTGGCTGCTGCGCAGCCTTGTCATCAACTCGTGCGATTTTAGCTGGAACCGCGCCATTTACTAATGTATTGATCTGTGTCTTCATAACTCTTAGTGTTTTTTGTTTATGCAAATATACAAAAAATATTTGAATATAGTACACTTTTTCAAAAAAAAAATAACAAAAAAAAGCGGCACCAGAAAAAGACGCTGCAAAGAGCGTGCGTGGATAGCACGCTAAAGCCTGAGATAGAATCCGCCCGTGACGCCGAGCCCGGCGTTCACCCTGCCTGAGGGGGTCACCAGCACCGACGGCCCGACAGCCACCCCGAAGCCCCACCGCCTCTGCTCCACGGTGTAGCCTTTGGTTATTATTTTCGTCTGAGGATAGATCTTGACATACTCCAGCTCCGTCCTGAATCCGCGCACCCCGATGTCGTAGTCCTTGCCCGTGTAGCGGCTGAACATAATAGGAACCTCGACCTTCACCGTGTCATGTACGATGATGGTGTCAGAAGGATTCACGACAGCGAGCCGCACCGTGTCAATCCTGACCGTCCTGACTTCCTTCACAATCGGCCTGTAATCGACGAACGTGTCGCGGACGACTAACGTATCGGCCCGCTCAATAATATGTCCGCAGCGGCTGTTCCTGCCCCCAAGGAAGCCAAGCCCCGCCACAAGAAGCAGCGAGACCACGAACGCGATGGTCGTTTTCGGTCGTTTTCGGTCGTTTTCGGTCGTTCCCATAATTATCGATTAAAGTCCCCCGCGCCTCCCGGCGGGGAGGACTGAATGAACAAAAAAGTTTAGAACTAAGAGTAACACCGCCCCGATTGAAGGCCGGGGCGCGGCCTTGTGGCTGTTTCCAAAATGGAAAATGCCATAATCGTCTTGTCCTACAACTTGTAGTATAGGGTTCATTTGACATAATCACCGCCTGACCCCTCCAAGCCAGTCGGCCCAGCGTTCAGTCCAGAAGTGCGTGTAAGGCTTGTACTTTTTTATTCCGCATAGGTCGTAGTGGACGGCCGCGTGACAGATGGACTGCAAGCCTATGATTGGAAGGTAAAGCGGCCCCGTCATCCTCGACTGTCTGACGTGGCCGAACTCGTGGCCCACGGTGTCCTGTCCGGCGGACCAGTTGACCACGACATATTCCCCGAGCGTCACGGCCTTGCCTTTCCCGAGCGAGGCGGCGCGGAGGTACAGAACCCCGTGATAGTTGAAATAGAAGTAATCTTTGCCCGACTTCTCGGCCTTGCGCTCGTAATGCCTCTGGACAATGATCCCCACGATGTTCTGCGGAAACTGCCACACCCAAAGAGAGGCGCGCGCGATCTTCTTGATAAATCCTTTCATGATGCGTAATAAATATATTGTCGCAAAAATTTAAATAATTGTCAGAATTTGACAATTCAGAGCCTTTCGCCTGAATATCGTCTGTTGTAGAGCACCTGCCTCCTCTGCGGCCCGCCCTTCCTATGGCTCAGATGCACGAAGGAGGGATAGAGGATTATCTGGTCAACCTCTTTCCAGATCTCCGGTGTGCTTCTGACCACGCTGGCAAGCAGGAACGGGTCGGCAGCCTCGATGTCCGCCGCCTCTCCCTTGACGTGCTGCGATGTGGGGACACCGCCCACCTCTTTGTTGAGCTCCTGGCAGCGGTAGCCGCTGTTTATCCGAAGCGGATGCCCCACCTTGTCACGGAGAGGCTGGAGCACCTTTTCCGTGAGTTCCTTCACAGCGTCACGAACCGCGAACGAGGTGATCACGTTGCAGATGCCTTTACGCTTTGCTGTAGGTGAATCCTCGAACTCGCGGTAACTGAAATCCTTACTGATTGTCCCCATCTTCAATCTCCTTAGTTGTTTCCTCGTTTCTCTCGATGCAGACCGCGTCCCCGATGTCCGCTCCGGTCTTTGCCTGCACCACGGCCTCTATGACCTTTGCCGCGTCCACCTTGACCTTGGCCTTGTGGCCGAACTTCCAGAAGTACCAGTTCTGTACGATGCTTATCAGCTCCACGGCGATGACCACGAGCATCAGCCCGGTCTCGATGATCGTGTAGCCCGTTGCCACGGCCAAAGACGACGCCAGCACGACCCAGCAGAAGTACTCCACCGCCTTGCCGACGGTGCGCCTTATGGCCCTGCTTATCCTGATCCGGTCGCCCTTTCTCTTGGCGGCCCTGATGCCGAACACGAGGTCGATCAGGATGACCACCGCGGCTATGACAAGGTATGGAAGCATCCTCTCGAAAGACTGCTGGAAAAACAACAACAACGTGGCCGAAATGCCCGTGCCGACCACGACACTGCCTGTGGACGCTTCGTCCGCAAGGATGTGGGCGTTGAAATTATCGATCATGCTGCGTCGATTTCTCGATGTGAATCACAACCGGCAGGTGGTCGGACATCGCGAAGCCGTCGTCAAAGACCTCGCAAGACACGACGTCTATGCCGAAAGCCGCGCAGTGGTCTATGTCGCCTTGCGCGCCCGTGGAATAATTCCGGAACGTCACGCCGGATGTTTTGGGCGCCGTCCGTGCCATCAGGTTTTTCTCGACGCTCGCGGCCGGGTGGTTGAAGTCCCCGACGATCACGCACGGCTTCTTCTCCGTCTCCATCCTGAGCCTTTCCCACACCTTTTCCATGCACTTGCGCCATGTGCCGTGGACGTTGATGACCCGCACGCCGTCCGCGACGGCCGCGTTGTGGTGCATGGAGAACCACAGCGGCCTCGCCTTCACGCCCTTGCGGACGTAGATGTGATGGGACGCGGAAAGGCCGACGCGGTGGTACTTCCATGGGATCCAAAGGTTCGCCGGGAACGACAGTTCCTGCAGGCACAGCACGTCGGGGTCCCGCTCCAGGATGAAGCTCCTGACGCGCTCCATCCTTTTCACCCAGAACCTTTCGGAAGCCCGTTTGGTGTCCCTTGTCCAGACGCGGCAGTTCAGTGATATTATCATCATGGCCGTTCCTCCGCGATGTCAGCCGGAACCGCGTCCGCGTCCTCCGGAACCTCCGCGTCAAGGACGGCCAGCCCGGCCTCGGCCGCGTTGATCTCCGCGCGCCACGCCCTCCTCTCCGCGAGGACGGCGGCGTACTCCTCCGCCGTGGCCGCGCCCTCCGCGATCTTGGCCGCCACGTAGTCCGTCTCCTTCAGTTTCGCCTCCCTGTCCCTGACGAGGGAGTACAGGACATTCCTCCTGTCCCCGATTTCCTGTCTTTTCATTGTGTCTATCCTTGTTTAATTTGAAATGATATCTTCTTTTGAGCAGCTCGCCGTGCCTGTATCCGTCATCAGCCACGAAGCACCTTCTGTCATCGTCATAATGGCAGTATCTCAGCCACTCCGGACTCACCTCGTCCACGAGGCCGCGGATGATGCCGTAGGCGTCCCGACGCTTCATGAGCCCGAGATAGCTGTTGACGCTTGACAGGAAGCGCTCCTGCATGGACGTCCGCGCCATGCGGTTCCACATGCGTATCTTTCTCCGGCAGTTCCGGACGCACCTGTCGCTCGCGTATGTCCTGCCGAACTTGATCTTCGCCCCGAGGAACGCCAGACCCTTGCTGTAATGCTGGCAATAACGCTTCCTCGGGTGCATTTTGTATCCATATTCATCAAGAAGCATCCGCTCGCTCATCGCAACGTGAGCGAGTCCCGCCTCCTTGTTCTCCACCACCCACACCATGTCATCCACGAACCTGGTGTAGGCGAGTCCGCAGGTCTCGACCTGGAAGCGGTCGAACTCCGCGAGGGCGTAGTTCTTCTCGACCTGCCAGAACTGGTTGCCGAGGCACGCGCCACGGGACGGGTCGTTGTTGAATACCACGCTCTTCCCGGCGGCCATGATGTCGTCCCATTTGAATCTCGGGGACCTCAGCCTCGCGTGTTCCTGCGGATACGCGTAGTTAACGCGCATCAGGATGTAAAGGAGGTCGTCCCTCTCGTCCCCATCGACTATTTCCCTCTCGATCAGGTTCCGGTACGCCGTGTAGGACCGGTCAAGGTCCGTGGACGGGAAGAACGACTTGATGTCCCGCTGGATCACATAGCAGTCGCGGGTATGGTTCCGCGACACCCTGCGGATGTCGTCCCTCACCTTCTGAATTGCCCTGTCGCAACCATATCCAACGCGATTGTTGAACGTGCTGGCCGTCAGTTCCGCCTCGACAAGCGGGCGCACCCTCAGGTCGAAGTGGCGCTGCAATATTTTCATCTGCATCAGGCACGCTATGACCTCCCGGGGTCTCGGCTCCGGATTGATGAACGCGTATAGAAAAGAAACAAGGGTGCGGCCGTTGAAATCCTCAAGCAGCCGCGCCAGGTCTCTCTCCCAGTGCAGCTCGAAATGCACGCTGTCCGGACTCCTGCGCTTGTTGGCGCGGCATCCGAGATAGTCTTCTATGAGCGTTTCAAAAACCATTTCCTTAAATCATAATTCACAAGGGGAACCGCCACGTTCCTGTTGTTCAGGTTGCCGCCGTTCGCATAGCCGACGTTGCCGTTCGCGATCCAACCGTTGTTGGAGTTGTAGCGGGAACAACTCCAGACGTTGCCGCTCCGAGTCCCATGCCTTGCTCTTACCTGCCGCATGCGCGGAAGGAGGGTCTCCTTTATGATTCCGGAGACTGCCGGATCGTCACCCGACGCCGGTCGTGCCCTTGTTCCTGTTCTTCGTTATCGATTTCCTCCATCTCGTCACGCCCTCGTCCAGCTTCGCCAGGCTCTCAATGATCCTCACCTTCATCTGGTCCGGAGTCTCGCCGGACCTCGCGTCCCGGACGCTGATGACGTTCCTGCCTCCGATCAGTCTGACCGTCCACATGAACACTGCCATGTTGGCGCACAGTCTCTTGAGATGTATCCACCTGTCTTCCTCGAAGTCGTAGGCAAGCATGAACTCCTTTATCACGTCTTGTATCTGTACGACCGCCCTGTTCCCGTAGCGGATGCGATCCACCTTGTTCATCATCATCTCCGCCCTTATCAGCAGGTCGTACAGTTCCACCGCGTCTATGATTATCTGCGGCTGCTCCTTCTCTCCAGGCAGCAGCGCCGGCTCGTAATATTCCGATTTTGGCATAACACGATGTCTTTTTTTTTGTCTGATGGGCGGTCGCGGGGACGCTCCCGCCCGAAGTATAAGCCTAAGCCGCGCCTCCGGCGACGTTCAAAAGCACAAGGGGAACCGCCACGAACCTGTTGTTCAGGCTGCCGCCGTTCGCATAGCCGACGTAGCCGCTCGCGATCCAACCGCTGCTGGAGTAGTAGCGGGAACAACTCCAGACGCTGCCGTTATTCCCCAGTGCCGGGGCGCCGATGGCCTTGAGGGCGGAATTCACCGGGTCCGCGTCGCGGTCGTTCGTGGTCGGGTATCTCAGCTGCCCGACAATGCTGAACACGCGGCCGATGTCCGGAAGAACCCACTCGCCTTTCTTCAACAGTTCGTGGTCATACCCAAGATCCGCTGCCAGCCTCGCCGCCGGGCTCGCGTATTTCTCCGCGCCATCCCGCCCCGTGTATTTTATCCCCGCGAGGTAATACGTGTTGCCCTTCTCGGTGCCGTACGTCGCCTTGTCAAATATGCCGGACTCCGAAGGCAGCACCGGCAGGAAGGCCTCCATGAACCTCAGCCAGCCCTCCTCTCCCTCGCCGTAGACGCCGCGCAGGAAGGCGCAGTGGTCACTCTGGTACTGGGATGTCCCGAGGTAGCCCGGAAGGCAGATAGGATAAACGACTTTTTTTGAGGCGACATCCGTCTCCGGATTATATACTTTGCTGCCGTTGTCGTTTCGGAAATAGGTCAGGGCCCTCGGCCAGTTGGTTATCGCGCCTTCGCCGCCTCTCGCGCCATTTCGGCGGAGCATCTGCGATGTCGCGGTCCACTCCGGGGCCGTGGCGGCGGTGGCCGCGAACCCCGCCTTCGCCCCGTTGTAATATCCCTGCCGCCAATCGGTGGAGCTGAAATGCAGGGTCACGCCGCCGTCCTCTCCCGACACGGCCACCCAATCCTGCGCCGTGAACGGCTCGTTCGCCGTGAAATAGGCGTTGAGCTGGGCGACGAGAGCCGCCGCATCCGAGGCGTTGTAGCTGATGACGTAGTCATGGTTGGCCCCCCAGTCATCGGAGGCTTCCCTGACGCTGAGGACCCCCGTCCGGTCGGTGCCGTCGAGGGTGAAGCCGGAGAGCTTAAGGAACCATCTTTCGGACATCTGCGCGGCCGCGAACGTCTTGCTCATGACCGCCACCTCGCCGCGGAAGTCCGGATGGTCGACCCCTATGGCCACCACTCCGACGACTTCGCTCCCTTCCTCAAGGCCGCCGGCCTTGAACGTCCCAGGGGCGATGAAGCGCAGGGCGTGCGAGCCGTCAAGCACGGCCACGCTGCCGGTCCTCGCGGACCTCAGCCCCACGACCACGTTCCTGCCGTCGTATCTGCATTCGTTGCCATTCTTTATCAGGGACACCTGGCTTTCCGCCGCCCCCCTGTTCGTGTCGGCCTTGTAGGCCGCCTCTGTGTCGTAATACTTTATCATGATAAATCCTCATTTTTAAGCCTGTTTCCAGTCGGCCACGGAGCCCGTCCCGACCGCGTAATACAGCCCGCCGGAGCCCGCGTCAAGGTTGATATAGAGCTGCCCGGCAAAAGCCGGGACGCCGTCCCACGGAAGCCCCTCCGGGAGATTCTCCGGGATGTTCGCCTCCGCCGGCACGCCGTGCGCCATCATCACGAGTGGATAGCGACACCTCGTCACGTCCTTCACGTCGAGCGTCTCCGCGGTCGCGACGCCCAGAAGTCCGCGGCTCCCTTCCAGCGCATCCAGACGGGCGGCGAGGCTCACAATCGCCTCGGCGACCGTGAGATTCTTACCGTCCACGTATAGCTTTACCGCCTTGTTCTCCACGGTGTTCTCCGACTCGTCCGAAAGCTCCGCGTCAGGGGCGGCGTTCCTCTGCGCCCCTGCCTCGATGCCGTCGAGCTTGGCCTTGTCATCCGCAGTGTAATCATTGCTGGACAACCCCTTGCCGTCCACCTTGTCCACCTTGGCGGCGAGGTCGGACATCTTGGCGTAGCCCGCGAGGCTCTGGTGCTGCGTCAAAAAGCCGCTGTCGTTCTCCAGCTCCGAGACCTTCGATGGAATCTTTGTCGTGTCCGGCAACGCCCCCACCTCTTTTGCCGTGTATGTCGGCTTCGCGGCGGCCTTCGCCCATCCCGGCACGGTCGGGTCGGTCTCCGTGTATTCCTGCAAGGCGGAATCAAGTCTTGCCTTGTCCGCATCGGTGAAGTCGTTCGTGGACAACCCCTTGCCGTCCACCTTGTCCACCTTGGCGTCCAGAGCCTCCGTGACGGCGGCAAGATCTGATGCGGCCTTCTCTTTGGTCTGGTATGTCCCGGCGGCGTGCTCCTTGGTCTCGAACTCCTCGTCCGCCTCGTCCTTTGTGTAGGACGACGGAAGGCTCTCCAGCTTGTCATCGACCTCCTTCTTCGTGTAGGCATCACCCTTGCCCATAAGCCCGAGGTCTCCGGAGGTCTTGTCTCCGTCCAAGGTGACACCGTTGATTGACGGCTTGTTCTCGAGCAGGTTGTAGTCCGTTATGCCGGAGACCTGCCCGACGCGGAGCGTCCTCGACCTCACGTCCACGGAGATGTTCATGCCCTCTCCAGTGCCGCCCTCCGCCGTGGAGCCGAGCGACGCGGCGCCGCTGTCCCGCACGACCTCGAAGAGGTTGCGCTCGAAGACGCGGAACGACCCGCCGCCCTTTTTGAACGTTATCTCCACCCCGTAGCTCCCCGCGCCGTAGCTTCCCGCCTTGAACAGGGCGCTGACCTTGCTCCCGGACACCGAGACGCTCTCGCCGTCCACCCTGTTGTACGTCCCGACTATCCTCATGCGCACGTCCGAAGCCTCGGAGAGGTCGAACGCCGCGTAATACCCCTTGCCCTCGTCGTAGACAGAGAGCAGAGCCTCCACCGTCAGGTCGTTGCCCGACACCACGCGCACGGTGGGGGAGCTCACCCCGCCGCCGCATCCGCATCCGCATCCGCAGTTTGAATATACATCTGACATATCTGTATCGTTTTTTTTTACTATCTTTGTCTTGTTAAGCGTCCACAGGATGCTACACTTCGTTAAGCGTCCACAGGATGCTACACTTCGTTAAGCGTCCACAGGATGCTACACCGGACGGACGCAAGCCTGTCCGGCTTTTTTCTGTCAATAAACCAAGCCTATCCATATCTCTGACATTAATTTGCTGCCGCCCGGAGAAAACAGTCTTACATCAATAGGGGCGACATCCGAGTACAGATAGCGCGGCACATGGTTTAACTCCATCGTTGTGTTGCCGAGTGTCTTGGAACTGTCCAAGAGGGCGGTGAACGCCGGGTTTGCATAGCGCACGGCTATCCCAAACCGCTGCCTCGTCTTCTTCAAGTCCCCGAACCCTCGACCGGAATTGGATTCAGCCGCCCACTGTTCGTAAGTCCTCCCGAACAGCTCCGCCTGCGTGTGGTTGCTGTCGGTCATGAATCGTTTGACGATGAAGTCCCGGAGTTCCGACACCTCAATGGCCGCCTTCCCGCCCGTTCCCGGCGCCGCGAACGCCGCATGGTCCGTTATCATACTGTCACCGAGTGCCACGAACCATCCCTTTCGGGCGATAAACAGCTTGTTTCCGTACTGGTCCGTCCCTCTTTTGGTTCTATTATAACGCCTGTATCGCATCAAAACGGCCTCATAGGCCGTTGATGTCAGCAGCGGGTGCGACACAATTATTCTGTTGACGGGTTCCTGCTCGTTAGGCGTCCCTCTGCTCATCTTCAGCCGCGGGCGCGTCTGCAGGCGCGCGAGGTCGTCAGCCGTGGCGGTGGCCTTCGGAATCCCGAAAGAGAATGAGAACTTCTTTGCCGTGTCGGGGCCGCTCGCCGTCACCGAGGCCGTCGGCGTAGTCCCGTCCACAGCTGTTGCCGTGGCGGTCGGTGTGTCAAACCCCGCGGCCGCCCCCGGAGCGCCCGTGCCTCCGGAGCTGGAAGATGAACCCGATCCGCCCGAACCTCCAGTGCCTTGGTTGTACACGCCAGATGTTGTCAGTTCCGTGTATGACAGCGACGCGGCCGGAAGGCTGAGCATCGATAGGTCTATTTCTCCCGTAATAAGATTGAACGAGTATTCCTCAACGAGATAATCCAGATTATCAGCGGACGAATGGGCTGTTCTGACGAACTCAGGGAGGGCCCATGCCGCAGTCTTGGACATGATAAGCCCCGACAACCTCAACCGTGGAGTGGCTACAGATAACGCGTTGTCAATAGCCATGAATGAATTGAAGTCTTTTGCTTCGGTGATGGCGGCTGATGTGAAAGCAGTCTCTTGAATGATGTTTTTGCGGCCCTTGTCGATGTCCGCCCCGAAGGCAAGTGTAACTTCATCTCCAATGGTCCGGGCTGAATTGTCTAGAATAACTTTCGTTGCTAGGCCATCGGGGAAATCAATTACTGAGAGCCGGACATCGGCTATCATTATCTCCGAGTCAAAGCATAAATCGCCTGCTTTGAAAGGTTTGCACTTCGCACTAAAAGCCCCTTGTGTCGGAACAAAGGCGGTCCCTGTTATCGCGCTATCGGGGATTTCAAAGTTATATGAGTATTCCGCCCATTCTGATGTCAAATCCTGAGACACCGGGAAATCATCGCCTGAATACTCGATGTCGAAATATCCATCGTTATTATAGAATATAGATTCTTTCCCGTCAGTAATAAGCAGCCCCCATTTCAGTGACCCAGAGCGGATGGAGGAGCTTCTAGCTTTGAAAGTCAGTGTATACTGTCTCTTGGCGGCCAGTCTGCGAAATAATACGCCCGCGATTTTATCTATCCGCTCCGGGGTTCCGTTAAGTTCGTCGGCTGGGATCGTCCACAAGTGGACGGTAGCGCCCTGATCCGACATCTCCCACTTTGGCGATCCTTGAAGGGTTTTTACATTGGTGCTGTTGAACTCATCAGCGACATTGCCCGCAATGATCTCTTCACTTACGGTGATCTCCTTCCTTGCCGGTTCGACCTCCATAGAGAGGTTTCCGACAGGGATCAACCTCCCCGTTCCAGAGAGCGATGAGAATGTAAGATAACTTATTCCCGAATAATTGCTCACATCGGTTTCTCTCAAAATCAGCCACCTAAGGTTTACCGCGTCAAATCTTATATAAGCATGGAACGTCTCCAACAATCCGTCAAGGACTTCATAATAGGTGCTTCCGGTCATTGCATCCATGTTTACGGTAAGGCTCAGAATCCCGTTGCCGTCACCGGATAAAGAGCTAATGGCCGTTATGCTCGTCACGTCTTGATTAGTCTTAGCCAGAAGGAGAAGAAGGAGCTCGCGGACCGTTTTGTTTCCCTGCTCTTTAAATTTATAGTTTTTCAGTTCGGCCAAATTGTCGGAGGCCGTCAGTGTTATGTCGTAGGGCGCGTTCACCCACGGTGCGGAATACAGCTCCGGCGTGACGAACCCGCGCCAGACCCGTGACGCTCCGAACTTGACCTCCACCTTGTACTGAGTTGGGTCGGAAGTGTACAGATCGGCGAACTCATCCTCCACGAGGCACTCCGCCGCCCATTCCAGGGACGAGCCGAGGATGTGGCCGGACTTCTCCCTCTTCAGGACGGCCGAGCCTCCCACGGCGCGGCGGTAAACCGTACCCGAGTAGTCCTTCTTCGACACGGAGATGGTGACCTCCGGGCCGTCGGCCGCGTCAAAGGCAAACCTGTATAATTCACCGTATGCCATAATCTAAGTCGTGTATCTCTTTCTGTTTGCCTCGTTGTTCAGGACGGCCACTAGTTTAGAGCCGTCCGCCTGCAACGTGCCTGTAACGTGCAACGTCATCTCTCTCTCCCAGCTGCGGTCGCTGGAGCTGTTGTTGGAATATCCCGAACTTGCTACCGAACTGGCCACGTAGGACGTTCCGGTTGCGCTGTTTACTGCCGCCTGTAATCCCGCCCTGGCCGCCGCTCCCACCGCTATGAGGGCGGCTCCGGCCGCTATGGCGGTGTAAGGGTTGGTCAGCATCGACTTGAAGGCCTCGGACGCGAGTCCGGCGGACACCATGATTTCTCCCATCTTGATTGCGGCTTCTGCAAGAGGTGTGAGCAAGGCATTCATCAGTCCCGCACCGCTGAAATCCTCCAACCCATAAAGGCAATTAGCAAGATACTGGAAAGAGTTTGACAGGCCGTTGACAATGGCATCGGAGACTTCCTTATTTGCTTCCTTGGTCGCGCTGACCATGTTGTCAAGAAAGGTGTAATAGCTTTGCATGCTATCCGATAGCTTAGAGACATCTATCTTGGACAGCATCTCTTCTATGGCTGAATAATCAAAGCTTCCCAGCCCTTGCAGCCCTTGCAGCGCCTTTTCATTAAGGTTTGCCCCACCCGATAGGCCAGACTTGTATTCCGCCCGTCCTTGCGGCATAGAGGAGGGCAGCGGTGCGGTGATGTTGTCCAATGCCATCTTTTCGCGCAACTCCGACGCCTTCTCCATCGCCGCGCTATACTTGGCGATCTCCGCTGTTCCGGTCTCTATGGCCTTGTTGACCTTGTCGCTCCACGCCTTGGCGGTCGCCGCCGCGCTGTTGGCGATCTCGTTCTGGAGGCTGGTCATCTCGCGAAGCCTCTGGTTGAGTTCCCTCGAGGTGTCCTTGATGGCCGCGTAAGCTGAACGCTGCCTGTCCATGTCCTCTACGGAGCTGCTGGCCAGGTCGTTCTGCGCCTTTATGTTGTCAGCGAGCTTTGTCTGCAGCTCGATCTGCTCACCGCTGATGGTCTTTTGCAGTTCAATGGCCTTTTCGACCGCCTCTTGCCGCTCTTGGACGGATTTCGACTTGTCGGAGGCGGTAAGCATCAGGGCGGCCACATCCGCCAAGCCTTCCTTCCACTCGATGGTCTTGTCCTTCATGGCCTCTGTGGTGTCGAATATCTCCTTTGCGTAGACCTCCGCCTTCTCCGCCGCCTTCTCCGCTGCCTTCATCACGGTAACTACTTGCGCCACATTCCTCGCACCCTGCCCAGTTTCCCCGAACAATTTCCCGCTCAAAGCCGCTCCTGCCAATGTTTTCGCCTTCGTCCACCACTTGGACGCGTTGTCTTGTTGGGCCGCTGTCCATTTTCCGACCCCGGACATGTCGCCCGCGGCTTGGGCGAATGTGCCTTTCCACGCGTCGGTCTGCATTGTCTGCGCTGTTCCCTCGACCGTGTTGCGGTAACGCTCCGCCTCTTCATTCAGAACCTTGAAAGCAGCGATCAAGCCGGTCAGCGCAATTCCGCCTATCGCTCCCGCCGCCACACTAGCACCCAGCGCTATTTTCTGGAATGCGGTCTCGCCCTGGGCCGAGAACCCCTTCATCAGCCCGGCCACGTTCTTTATCTTGGAGCCGATTTCAGCGATTGCCCCCACGGGAATGCCAAGGGACCCCTCGACCTCCGAGGCCACCTGCCCCACGGTCTTTGAGAAGTCCTTCGTGGTGCTCTTTGCGGCCGCCATCTGCTTTTTGAATCCCGAGGTGTCAGCGTCAACGCTGACCTTCATCTTCTTGCTTGCCATTCCTTTTGTCGCTATTCATTATCTTTAACAGATTCGCCAACGATCGCTCTTTGACTTCCTTAGGCGGTTCTATGGAATCCGAGCCTATGTCATCCCATGGCATAGGCCAGAACTTAGACGGATCCTTTATCTGGTCCTTGCGCCTTAGTTGCACATTGAAAAGCCTCAGTGCCGCTCCACGTGCCAATTCGCCCAAGTGCTTGGCGTTTGCTTCCTCCTTAATTCCGTAGGCTCTCATTGCTTCCCAGAACTCTCCGACAGGCATCATGTAGAACTCAGCCCGCGGTATTCCAAGAAGGCCGAAAGCCCATCCGCGCATGTCCGCGAAGGTTACGCTCAGATGGGCGTCCTCATCTACTCTTTTTTTTTGGACTCCTGCCCGGATGCTCCTGGCGTAAGCTCTTTGAAGATTTCCGCTATGGCGATCGGGACTTCCGTCAAGGAGTCCGGAACGGCACCTATCTGTTCCGGGGTGAACCGTTCATCTTTGCCGTCGATCCTCAGCCCCTCATTAACGCAAGCCGCCACCAGCGCCGGGCAATCCGATGGGGACAGCTTGGAGATGTCCATAAGCCCCTCCATTGTGTTACGCCCTACAAAGGCAAGGAAGGCGGCTACCGCGTTAAAGTTAGCAGTAGCGGGGTAATCTACCCCATTAAGTCTTACGTGTGTCATTATCCCGTTACTTTAGTCATCTCTCCAGAAACTTTGAAGTTCATCGTCCATGATGCCGTGTCCTCAGAGTTGGAGCTTTCGGTGTAACCAGTGCAGACGCAGTTCCCGGAATAGGAATCGCCACCCTCGCATGAGTACACAAACGGAATGATAGCCTCAGACCCTTTCTTCAGGGCCATCTCAATCAGGTCATCACGGTCCAGTTTGGTCGCTTCTCCGGTTGCGGCCACTTCAACCAGCCCCTGCGCAGCAAAAGTGACCTCTTGGCCAATGATGGCAATCTGCTTGTTGCCTTGGTCATCCTTAGTAATGCTTTCCTTCGTGGTCGGGGTGATTGTTAGATCATCCTGAGTGCGTCCGGCAAGCGTCTTACTGTTGAGTTTGAATGCAATATTGTATCCTTCAACCATAACTATAAATTGTTTAATTGTTTTGCGTTATCTGAAATCTGACCTCGCTTTGCCATATACCCTCAACGCAGCGGTCAGCCCGTGTAACTGTCAATGAACGGAAGGTGCCGTTGTTCATTTGAGTTAAGACTGCCGAATCAATGCGGTCGGATAAGTCTTTAGCCTCGGCAAAGGTTTTGGCGTAAACCGTAACTAATAAGCTGCTGACAATCTTATAGATGCCATCCTTTGTCCGGAAATATTCCGGAGAGCTGTCATAGACCGCATAAGGATAGTCAGAAGTTTCGGCCTCGTATAGTGAAAGCGGAATTATCCCTTTTGTTACCTCAACAAGCTTTTTGCCTATAATGTCAGTCATCAATATCGAAGCCCTGCCTTTTCAGGGAATTTTTTAATTCGGAAAGAAACTCATTTTCCCATCCAGCAGCCGCATCTTCGAAAAAGCCCTCCGGGTATTGCCCTTTATTATTTCTCCTAAGCCTGCTGGATGTCGAACTCTTTGGCCTTACCGGATAATCAAACTTATGATTCGGGTCGCGCCTCTCCAGTGTCCCGTAGTCCGCCCAATAAGCCTTGAACCAGTCAGCGACTGCTTTTGCGCCCGATTGGTGCCCAGATGCTTCATGGCCGTTGTACAGACCCATGTTGGCGTACAGATTGCCGGTCTTAGAGAGCTTGACCTTAGACTTTATCAGCTTCTTCCATCGTGCCGGGATCGAGCGCCTTAGCCTACCCGCAACCTTGCGCGCAGCAGAAGTCATTGCCTTCTTTCCTGCCTTCTGGAGTTCCTTTGGGGCTCCGTCGAACATACGAAGAACATCCTCTAGGCCGTCAATTTTGATGGAAGTTGCCATAAGGTTAAATTATCGCCCTGACGGAGATCTTGCATATAGGCGAAATTCTTGACACCGGGTTGATGCTCTCAATGGCATAGGCGCTCCCTCCTATCAGCACCCTCCAACGGGTGGTCAGGTTCGGGACTTTCCAAATGGTCAAGGTGAGAGCCGAACCCTGCTCAAGGTTGCCGTTGTCTACAACTTCATCCTCATTGCGCTCTACCTTTGCGAAAGCCTCGCGCCCGCTCTTCCAGTTGTAGATCTTTTCTCCACTGTCGCCTTGGGTAATCACACACTGTTGGAGCACTATCTTAGTGTCCATCCCTCCTATGTCCATTCTATCCATAACTATCCTATTTCATAGTTACGGTAAGGCCGCAGAAGCGCGGCGGACGCCTTGGGGAGCGTCTCCACGCTGTCCAGCGGATTGCTGAAAAGCGATGACGCTATCAGGAGTATCGCGTTCATCAGGTCATCAGGCACCTGCTCCATGCCGGAAGTCCAGACGACCTCCGCCTCGTCGCCCGTCACCGAAGGGTCAAAGCGCACTGAGGACACCGACCGCACCGCGGTCCAGCCTTCTGAAAGAGGGACCCCGTCCACCGCCACGGACTCCACCGCCAGAAGCGGGGAATCCAGGCGGATTTCGGGCGAAAAAGGGAATATGTCGGAGAAACGAGACCTGAAGACGACACGCCCTATCTGGTGCTCGGCGGAGCGCGCGGCGGCGCAAAGCTTCTGCCGCAACTCGTCGTCCATATCGCAGGAGGTCAGCCTCAGATGGCTTTTCAGCCTTCCGAGACCCTCCCAAAGCATATCGTCGTCAAAATCCCGTCTCACGCGTTTAGTCATTAGTCAGTTGTTATGTCCACGATGGCCGCGAAGCTCTTAGGCTCGACAACCTTTACATCGTTCCAAGCGTTCAGCGTGAGGTAAATCTCACCGTTGCGCGCCCCGGTGTACGGGTCAACAACGATGTCTATTCCGCCCCACTGGCCGATATAGAGGTCCTGGAAGTTACCGAAGATAAGGGCGGAGCACTTGGAAGCCGCAGTGCCCTTAGTAAGGCCAGACGGGACGAGATTCGTCCAATCAAAAGGATAACCGTTCAAGGTCTTAGGCGCCTCGTTGGACAGCAGGAAGCGCGCAGTGCCGGTCGCCATCTCGGTGACCTTCAAAGCGCCGTTCACCTTCGCGTTGGAAAGATAGGCCATCCTTCCACGGTTGGCGTTCTTGGAGTTCACCTCGGTCTCCAGGGCCACGATATGCTTCCAGTCTATCGCGCCTCCGTTCGTGCCCATCGCCACGCTTCCGATGCCGGTGGTGTTCAGGATGCCCGTAGGCTCTCCGTCACTGCCGGAGCCGTTGATGGCCGCCTTCTCCAGAAGGTCGGCGTGCGCGTCGGTGATCTTGTTCAACAAGTCGGCCTCTACGTCAAAGGAGGTCTGCCTGAGCAGGTCCTTTGTCGTGGCCACGGACACGGATGACCTGTGCGGGGTCATTGTCAGCTTGGAATATGTCACCTTCTTGAGCTCGTTCTTGTCAGCCTCGCCTTCCCATGCGGCCTGGACCGCGGAAGAGCTGATGGCCGTGAACGTCCCCACGAGGTCGGTCAGCACGGTCGCGCCCAGTCCGGCCACGACCAGCTTGTCCTTGAGGATGTCAAGGTAGCGCCTTTCGCCCTCCTCGGTGAGGTTGCCGCCATCCGCGTCAGTCGTGTAGTTCTGGCCGCTTGCGGCACGGAGATAAGCGGAAGGGATGACATGGCCCTGACGGACCAGTCCCAGACGCTCATACTCCCTCGCACCCATCTCGTCAACCTCCCTCTCGATGCCCTCCAAGTTGCCGGCAACGATCCCGGCGATGTAACGCACCAACGAGAACGGCCTTCCGGCCACCTTCTGTCTTCTGTCAAGCTCCCTGTCGGCAGCCTGCTGCGCGGCGGCCTCGACGGCCTCCGCCTGTTCCAACTCACGCATCAGCGCCTTGAGCTCCTCGATGCCCTTCTTGAGGGCTTCGGCGTTCTCAGGGCTGTTCTGAATGCCTCTGACCTCCTCGGCCTTGGCCGCGAGATCCCTTCTGATTTCCGCTATTTTTCTCATGATAAAAAGAATATATTAAAGCAGAGCTGCCTCCGCCATTGTTAATTGCCTCTCAACCTCAACGCCTAGCGACAAAAGTTCCGCACCTCCGTCTTGCGTCTCTTTCCCCTCCTGCCTTTTAAGTTCGGCCAATTCCTCATCCCTTGCCTCGATGGACTTTTTCAAGGCATTCGGATTGGCCGGAATGTTAACAACAGAAACCTCCAGCAGTTCCTGACCCGCATAGTAATAAGTCGGGTTCTTGCCGTCAAGGGCCTCCTCGCCCTTGCCCCAGCCGCCTTTGCCCTTAGGCAGGAAACCCACCGACACGGCCTTCAGGCTGCCGAACAGAAGTTTGTTGTAGATCTTGTCGGCAAGTTCGTTTATCTCCTTAGGCTCAAAGTCCACATCCACCAACAGCTTGCCGTCCTTGGTGTACGCCCGTCCCTTACCGATGACGTTGTCGGGGTTCTCCGTGTCATCCCATCCGCCATAGACCTTGTGCTGATAGCCTATGATTCCGTTCTTGTTGAACCTGTCAAGCGACCAGCCCTCCTGATTGAGGACAGTCCCGTGCGAGTCCCTCGTGGAGTCCGACGCCACGAATGTGATCCGCCTTGAATCCTGCTTTTTCGCCTCAACCACGGCATCGCCCGCCGTCCTGAATAGTATCTTATCCATTGTCGTCTGTGTTTTCTTCACTTTCCTTGCCCACCACGCCCGAATTGAGCGGATAGAGCATGTCATCAAGGCCATCCTTGTGCTGCAAGCCCTCAAGCGCCCTGACCTCGTTCCTCGACATATAGCCGTCAAGGATGGCGTTATGGTAGTAACTCGACCGCGCGGCCGTGTCGCCACGCAACAGCCCGCCAAGACCGAACTCGACGTCATAGAGTCCCACCTCGTCCGCAAAGAACATCTTGGTCCTCAACTCGACCTCCAGCCGCTTGATGATCGGCCGCAGCGTGTATTCCACGAACTGGATCGTCTGATGCTCGATGTTGCTGAACGTGGCGTGCGAAAGCTCCGCTATCATGTGCGGCGGAATGTTCAGTATCCGCGCCACGTCCTGAATGGAGAGGGTCTCGCTCTGTATCAGCTGCGCCGCCACCGGATTGACCGACAACTGCTTGTATTTGATGCCATATTCCAGAAGCGGGGTCCCGAAATTGCCCTCGGAAGCCGCCTTGAAGTGCTCTATGAACTTGTTATATGCGTCATCCCCAAGGTTGCCGTCAGTCTCCAGAACCGCACGGATGTTTCCCTTGCGCGTGTAGAACTCGCTTCCGAACTTCTCGGTGGCCAGATTCTTTCCCAAAGCGATGGCGTTGTAAATCACCGGATTGACACCCGTAAGTCCGTCAAGGGTCAGAAGCATGAAGTGCAGCACATCATCGCCGCTGTAAGTACCGTTAAGCCACGAGAGCCCGGGGTCGGGAATAATCACACGATACCACCTCCTGCCTTCCGACAGAGCGGCCGTGACGTTGGACGGGTGTACCTGATGGATCGACACCGGTCGTCCGTCCGCCCCCCTGCGGATGACCGCGTAGGCGTTGCCCCATCCCTCCAACCACGTGGTCATGCAGTTCCAGAAGTCGAACGTGTTTGTATAGTCATTCGGCTTGACCGCGACAAGCCTGTAGGCCGGATGATCGTCAGCCGAAGCCAGCCCCTTGTCCGTCTTCTTGCGGACCGAACGCGGCAAAGACGCAATATTCTCGGAGATCAGGCGAATACCGGCGTAGAACGCCGTTATCTTCATAGCCGTGGAGTTGCAGACCTGAAGGCCATAGTCCACTGGCGGCGGCACAATGACACTGCCGGAAGGGGCGACGGTCACAGACCGCCTCCTCGCACCTTTGAATATGCTGCTGAATATCGACATCGCCCGCAAGATAGCAAGCGGACGCGGTTAAAATGTGGAAAAATCTACCAAAGTGAAGCCCTACCGCCTGAATTCCTTGGAATGCCTGAACGTGTCATAAGAAGCGAAGCGCGGCTCACCGAACTCGGCCAGGAACAGACCGTTCAGGAAATCGAACACCTCGCGCCTCGAAGTCGTCTGTTTCACAGCCCGGCGGCGGCGCAGCTCCGCCCAGAACTCTTTGGCGAAGCCGTCCCTCGTGACCATCCGCCAGACCCTTTCGTCAATCTCTCTCATATCACCCTCAAATCATGGTTTGAATATATTATTTTGCTTTCCTGCCCCGCCGTGTCGTTCAGCCATCCCCCTATCGCGTCCACTGTAGCCACGACCCCGTCGATCTTGTTCCTCGACCTCGCCTTGTCAAGCTTGATGTTTGCGTTCGGGTCGCGGTACACCACAACGTTTCGGAACATCCACCGGATGACCGGATTTCCCAAGAGGTCCAGCTCGTGGCGCAAGACAGCAGCCTCCAACCACTTTGTGGGCACCGACATATAGCGGATGTTCTGCTGATACTCCATCAGGCGGTCGCAGTAGCGCCCGAACTTCGGCAGTATGTTCCAGATCGCCCACGGGTCATACGCTATCTTCTTGACATCATACAAGTCCATCCACGAGATCAGCGTCTGAATATACCAGTCCTCATCCAACGTCTTGCCGGGTGTTACTGAAAGCCACCCCTGATCTCTCCACTGCCGATAGTCCACACGGTCGGACATCTCGGCAATCTTGGACTCCGGAACGCAGAAAAGATAACGCACAGCCTTGAAGGACGGGAACCAGAAGGCAGCGGCCGTGATGTCGTTCTTTGAAGCCAAGTCCAGACCCACATAGCACTCCTGCCCGAGAAGGACGGACGGGTCAAGCCCCTTGCCGTTGGCGGCCACATCATCATCGCTTATCCAGACCTCAGGAGCGTCCACCCACATATTCAGGTTTTTCGTACAGAAGGCCGCAAGAGTGCTCCCGCCCTTCTTCTTGGCCTCCTGAAACTCGTTCTCCATATACTCGGGATAAAGCGAAACCCCGTAGTTCGGGTTGACCTTGCGCCAAACCTCCGGGTCGTCCCATCGGTCGCCTTCATCGGGTTCAAAGAGCATGATAAAGTGATTATCCTTCTCCTGAATACCGTTCATCACGTCTCTCAGAAACTCTAGATCGCGGAAATATGGATAACTGGTGTCCACACCAGCCGTGGAGATTGAGAAAACAAGCGGCTGCCTTCTTGAGCCTATACCGGTCTTGATGACATCATAGATCTCGTTGGTCTTCCAGGCATGCCGCTCATCACATATTGCCGCCTGGGGGTTCAGACCGTCCTTGTTCTTCGTGTCCTTGGTTAATGGGCGAAACGCGGATGCAGTGTCTACTCTAGTGATGCTTCCCCTGTAAATGTCAGCAATTTCAGATATGCCGCTATTTCTTAGAAGTTCTTTGGCGGTGTCGAAGCAGATCTTAGCCTGTTCCTTGTCAACCGCTGCGGCATATACCTCGGCAGCCGGCTCTCCATCGAAAAGAAGCATATAAAGAGCGATAATAGCCGCGAATGTCGTCTTGCCGTTCTTCCTTGGCACATAGACATCCGCGTACTGGTAGCGCCTTCGCTTGGCTGCCGCGCGATACCAGCCGAACACGTTGGCCGCCACGAAGAGCTGCCAGTCTTCCAACTTTATGCGTTTCCCGGCAAACTCTCCCTTGAAGTGCTTCAAGGTCTGCGCGAACCTCACAAAACGCAGGAACTTGGCAGAATCGAAATACAGGTCATCTCTCCCCTTGTCATTCTCGTACCTCTGACAGGCAAGACGCACCATCCGGCAAGACGGAGCCGCGCCTGACACTATGTCGGAGGCGTATTTATCAACCCGTGCAAGATACGCGTCACTGCTCATCCGGCTCACCTCCATCCATTATCAGGTTAATAATCTTGGTTGCGGGGTCCTCTCCCTCGACTTTGGCCTTGATTCGTTGCCTGTCAACCGGAGAAAGCCCGAAGTTAGAGCCGATTTTTGCTATATGACTAAAGAATCTGTCCATCTGTTTAACGGATGGATTCTCGACTGTTCCGACCACTTGGCCTTCTTCGTTGCGTTTCAACGTATACATCCCATTCTTTTCGACATCAGCAGCGGCAATCAGGTACATATCGAACTCTTTGGCAAACATCACCAGCTCCGGCAAGTATGCCTGTTCGATAATGCCCAATGGTATAAGCTGACGGCAGACCGACAGATAAATCTCCCTTTGCCTCTCGTTCAGAAGTTTATAAGATAGTATCCTGCACGCATCTTGGACCCTCTTGACCTTGCGTCCTTCAAGATTCCCATCGTTCTTGCGCCTGCACGCCTGATAAGTACCCTTTAGCTTAGCGAGTTGCGCGGGCTGTTTTTTACGTCCGCTTCCGGTTCCTCCCATATCTATTTGAGTTTTTGCACATTGTGATTCCTTGGGCGATTTTCAGCACTCGCGTCTCCGAAAGTGGGGCTGTGGTCTTGGGAAGGATCGGCAAAGAGATTCGAAGCCCCCTCCCCCTTCCGGCGCAAGGCGGCAGCCACACCGATCGCACCCTTGACGTGCCCGTCAGAGGCGTTCCCGCGCGTTCTACGCCATTCGGATATAATGACTTTATCCCTATTACCTTTAGCGATGTTGCAATCAGCACAAAGGCTCTGAAGATTGCTCTCGTCAAAGAAGTCACGGCACACCGGGAACGGCGTGATGTGGTCAACGACCTCCGCCGCCTTCAACCTTCCATTCCTCGCGCACTCAGCGCAAAGAGGGTGTGACTGCCTGAACGCCCTGCTCAGCCTCGTCCACCTAAAGGTGTGATATAAATCATTCGACCTCTCACGTTGATAACCACCGCCATCAGCCTCCTTGCGCTCCTTTGAATCCCAAGCCAGCACCATCATCTGTCCTCCCTGTTGAATGTCACAATCTTATCGAAGTAATCCTTATAAAAATCATACAGGCCGCGGTCTATCGAAAGGCTCGCCTGTTCCGTTCGCGGGTTGGTGTCAAAGTTCGCTGACGTCTGTAAACCGAAAGCAAACTTATCACCTACACCAGTAATAATCTTGGAGTGGTTTCTGAATATGGCAATACGCCCTCGCCCGGGGTTGGCGGCATACCATTCGTGCAGCTGCTTCCAGACCGCCCCGTAGCTCCCTTTGAATATCTCACCGACATACAGATCCAACCTCTCTATGTTCCCATCCTCCAGCCACGTGATGATCTGGAAAGCATCACCCGCCGACATACACCAAGTTGAAAGAATGCAATGCGATAGCCTCTGCGACCTCAACACGGCCTTTAGATAAGACATTCCGTCAATGTCCCCGGCTGTCAGGAAGTTGTAACAGTGCCCAGCCTTGAAGTCGAAAGACCCGAACAGATCCAGAAGTTTAACTTCTGAGTAAGCACGCCTGTACAAGTATTCGGGTGTGAACTCATACATGGCAGCACGCTCTCTTCTCTTTGGCTGTTCATCCTCAACCTCAGGGCGCTCAGCCTTTCGGACGCTCCAATCGTTCTCATGGGAGAACAAACTGACATCTTTAACCTCACCGCTCATCACGCCAACAGTTTAGTTATCCCCATCCAATCATCGGTAAACATTTCGGGACGCTCCGGCGCCAGGGGCCGCGGCCCCTTGATACGCTCACCGATCCTACAATCAAGGGCCCTTTCCCTTCGTCTCAGAGGGTAGCGTATAAGGTCGTTCTTACTGCATCTCCTTTCCGCGCCATCTTCCGCCCGCCATAGGTAAATCTTCCTTTGGCCGCCTTTTGTTCGGCGAATGGTCAGTAATTCCATAGCGGTAAATCCCGCTATTGTCTTCCCAACGTAATTAACGCCATGAGGGCCTCGCGGCCCTGTTCTTTTCCCGCCGTACTTTTTGTGGTAATTATTGGCCGCCCTCGCGCTTGAGCAATCCTTGCATTCTTGATTGTATCCATCGGAGACCCCGGCGTTCTTATAGAATCTCTCAAACGGGAGCATCCTCCCACAATGGCTGCATAGCCGCAAGGAATTCAGACCGTTCCCCCCACCCACGTAACCATTGCAATGATAGCCCTTGCTTACTAGCTCATAGCCTGCCTCGCAAACACCAAAGCCATCTATATTTGTCAAGTTTTGACAAATCCGGCAACAACTTCTCATAATCACACCCTCCCGAATACCAACATTGCCGCATCCCTTGAATGTTCTGACGACCTCAACGTGCAGCCCGTAACTGATTCAAACGCGCCAGCCGGCCACTTAGTTATCCCCTTGCGTGGCGCGACCATCTGGAAGGGTATTCTCATTCTCGTCAGGAAGTCCTCCCAGATCTTGGCGTCCCTCTTCACCGAACCGGCTCCAAGGCGGCGCGCCATCTCCTTGCGTACATCGTGCGTGTCCGGCACCCATTTCCTCAACCTCGCATCCTCGACGACAATGCGGATGTCCTGATATTCCGCCACAAGGCCAAGCACACGGAATATAGCCTCATCTATCGTCACCGTGTCCAGCGAGAGCAGCTCCCTCTTCTTTGAGTCCCACACGGCCATCCCCGTGTTAACCCCCGTGTCTATACCTACCCAAATCATAGCCTACCAGTTATCCTCATCGTTTTTCCTCTCATCCTTCTTCGGGTTGATCTGCCACGGCTGCAGTGATCCGATGAACGGAAGGTTCTTGACCTGCGTCTCGCTCATACGCTCGAAGTACTCCCTTGAGACCTGCGGCTTGATGTAGTGGCTTGAATTGAAGCTCTGGTTCGCGCTCTCGTAGGCGGTCGCCAGAAGCTGGACGTGCGCCAGCGGCTTCGATGTCATCGCGCCGAGGCCGTGGTCAAACTTCTTATACTCGTCAATCACAGTCCCGCGCTCGTTGTCGATGGGAATGACCACACAGCGCCGTGTCGCAGTCTCGCCCTTGATGTCCATGATTTTCGCGCCTGGAACCTTGTCCAGCTCGATCTTGATGTTAAAATTTCCCATATTCTACCTTTTGACAATAATTTCGAATAAAAATCGGTCTCCGCCCATAGGGACGATTCGACCAAAAGAGAACACCTAGTCAATCACAACGTTCCCCCTGATGCCCTTCCCTCCCCAGTCTGCCACATAGACCTTGCACGGGGTGTAGTAGGAAGGCCCGTCGAACATCACAACCTCGCTGTCCTGCGGCATCTGCTGCAAGGCCGCTATAAGTTCATTCACCGTCATTGCCAGTCCTCCTCGTCTACCGTTATCACCGTGCCGTCACCAAGTATCAGCTCGTCATTGTCGCCGTAATGGTGGCACTCCTCGCAGTAGTGCTTGCCTCTGACCTCTATCCAGCCGCAGTCTTTGGATATGTCCTTAGTATCCTGCTCGTTGTCGCAGAAGGCATCGCCATCGGTGTCAACGATGGAATAAATCAATCCTGAAGTTGACAATAATGCCACTATTATACAAATCCAAATCATAACTAATCATCCCAATATCTATAATACTCTGGAGCGTCATCAGCAGTCCCAACAAGATGCTTTGTGTCATCATTGTAAGGAATGCATTGATACCAATTTCTACCAATACACCGCATAGAATCCTTTCTTACACCAGGGTAAATGCTGTCAAAGATGTCAGCACGCCATACATCTTCACAATAATCCCTCACCAGCACCTTGTCGAACGGCTTCAACGTCTTCGGGTCGAAACGCTCAACCTTTTGTTTTGGATTCTTCCAAGTAGACCAGTCACGGTTTTCCTTGGAGGGATAAATAATACACTCCGTTCCCTCTATATCGTAGAATCTCCCATCCGAATAAACCGGTATATCAGGAAAACCAGCCGCCTCCAGCCTTATCGGCGCGCCACTGCATTGTTTTATTTCTTTCAGATAAACATCGCCATATACAGGCGACCACAACCTCGTCCCTTTCGGGCAGCCTTTGAGAATCTCACAGAGATTCAGTTCTTTTGTCTTTTCCATACTTTTTATTACCTAAAACATAAATTCCGGCTCGAACACCTTGCGAAGCCACTGAACCGAGCCGTCTTTCAGTGCCCTCCTGAACTCTATGTCGGTCTCCGTGTGGATGCCTATCACATGCCAGTGCTTGTACTTGGCGCGTTGGCACTCCACCGTGTAGCCGACCTTCGCATGGTATTTAATCCTCGCCTTGACCATAAGTCTCAAAGAAAAACACCACGTCCTTGTCGCGCAATTCCAGCAGCCCGTAGTCAAGGCTCTGCCGCACCTGGAAAGATCTTTTCACTATTCCTTGGCACTGCTCTTTCAGAACCTTTCTGAACCCCTCAACGGAGTTGGTTCCCTTCCTGAAATTGCACGCCCTGCAAGCCGGGTTGAAATTGTCCAATGAATCATCACCTATGTCAGTCCTCTTTGAGAGGACCTCGCGGTCGTGCCCTCTCCAAATCGGGACAATGTGATCCACCTGCATATCATCGAACCTCAGTTCCTTCCCGCAGTAGGCGCAGCGCCCTCCGTATTTGTCGTAAACCAGCCTTCTTATTGTCGCATTCATTCCCCGTCCTCCTTCTCCTTGAACGCGTCGCTCGGCTCGATGTAGAGCCTCTTCTCCACGTAGCGCAGCCGCCGCCAAAGGTGGCTTATCTGCTTGGTCTTCTGCTGAAACTCCAGCCTGTCCACGGAGAGGCGGTCGTCCGTGTCACGGCAAAGCCACTCTATGCGGCCCCACATCTTCGACAGTTCCTCCTCAACCTTGCGTTTGCGCTCGCAGTAATCAAGAAGCATCCGTATTATGCCCACCGCCGCAAGCGGTATAAGGCAAATAACCGCAACCGCGGTAATATCTCCTATGTTGTTCATATCAATCTTATTTTCAATTATCCATTTCGTTGTTCTCGCTCAATCTCCTGACGGCCTCCCTCTCGGCATCGCTCAGTTCCCAGACGATGACCTCCTCCGCAGCCTTCCTCTCCGCAGCCTTCCTCTCCGCAGCCTTCCTCTCCGCAGCCTTCCTCTCCGCAGCC
>ERZ808240.1029-NODE-1029-length-35562-cov-33.314023_pt1 | contig 35562 bp, 33 predicted proteins | sample MGYA00521084_ERZ808240 | MGnify/ENA primary metagenome ERZ808240 (study PRJEB31516, sample SAMN03275571) | gut metagenome | biome: mammalia-associated habitat; material: feces | host: Papio cynocephalus | place: Kenya | collected 2012-08-06 ... | reverse complement strand
TCAGGAGCACAGTATCTCAAGGCATACTGGGAATATATCGACCCTTCAAAATAAACAGTTAGGTATTATTTTAACGCAAATCCTGTAGGGGCGAACTGTGTTCGCCCGCCTGAATTATGGTTAAACCACAATTTCGATATCTATTTTCTGCATAAAAAAATATTGATTACCCATCTGAAATTCCGGCAAACCGCAACGGGCGAACTACAAAACGAATCGGCATATTATTTAATCCGAATTTCAGATGAACGAATTACAAAAAATAATCATCGTATTGGCGTTATTTTAAATTTTTTGTCATATTTGCGTTAAAAATCAGTTGACAAATAAAATTTCTATGATAAAATATTATTTATAAAAGCATTGAACAGCAAGAGTAGCTGATATTACCGGAAATCCAGAGAGTGTTCCATATTGGTGGAAGGAACATATTTCAGGCACAGTGAAGTGCGGCTGGGAGCTTGCTGAGTTAAAACCTCAGTGCGTATTGCCTGCGTTAAAGGTACTGATGAGTATAAATCCGGAGTGGAACCGCAGTGGAAAATTACTGCCTCTGAGAGCATTTTAATATGTTTTCAGGGGCTTTTATTGTAAAATTACGCAAATTCGATGGTTATTTTCTGTAGGGGCGAACTGTGTTCGCCCGCTCGAAATTCCAGTAAACTGCAACAGGCGACCGATGGTCGCCCCTACAGAATAAACGAAAAATTCCTTGTTTTTAATTATAGAATTTTGTTGTCGAATTTGCATTAAATAAACAATTATCTGATATTAATAAAGATAGAATTTTAACGGAGGTGGCATATTTTTGTTCAGACAGCTTAAAGAAGACATCGAACTTATAAAACAGCGTGACCCTGCCGCAAGAAGTTCATTTGAAATATGGCTGACATATTCAGGACTTCATGCAGTTCATGCATACCGCAGGTCGCATTGGTTCTATAAGCATAAGTTTTTTACAATTGCAAGAATAATATCCCAGTGGTCAAGATTCTGTACCGGTATAGAAATACATCCGGGAGCAACTATAGGAAAAGGCTTGTTTATTGACCACGGAATGGGAGTTGTTATCGGAGAAACTGCTGAAATAGGCGACAACTGCCTTATATATCAGGGGGTTACTCTCGGAGGAACAGGAAAAGATAAGGGTAAACGTCACCCTACTCTCGGAAATAATGTCATGGTGGGAGCGGGAGCTAAGGTTTTAGGGCCTTTCAAGGTCGGTGACAATGTAAAGATAGCCGCAAATGCAGTAGTTCTTGAGGAAGTTCCTCCAAACTGTACAGCAGTCGGAGTTCCTGCAAGAATAGTAAAGAAAAACGGAGTCAAAATCAATAAAGTATGCGAGGAGCTTGACCAGATTCATATACCCGACCCTGTTTCACAGGAAATGTGCAGAATGAAGATGGATATTGAAAAACTCAATACAGAACTTCGTGAATGCGAAAAAAGAAATTCAAAACAGAAAGGATAATTTTTTGATATGAAGATTTATAATACAATGACACGAAAAAAAGAGGAGCTTGTACCGATAAACGGTAAGAATATAGGCATTTACGCCTGCGGCCCTACAGTTTATAATCTTATTCATATAGGGAATGCACGTCCGATATGTTCATTTGATGTTCTCAGAAGATATCTTAAATACAGAGGCTACAATGTAAAATATGTTCAGAATTTCACAGATGTTGATGATAAGATAATAAAAAAATCAATTGAGGAGGGTATTCCTGCAAGTGAAGTTTCAGAAAAATATATTGCTGAATACTTTAAAGATGCTCACGGACTCAATGTAATGGACGCAGATGTTCACCCGAAAGTTACTCAGAGCATGGATATTATAATTGATATTGTAAAGACTCTTGTTGAAAAGGGATATGCATATGAATCAAACGGAGATGTGTATTTCCGCACACTTAAATTCAAAGATTACGGCAAACTTTCAGGAATGCCGATTGAAGACCTTCAGGCAGGAGCAAGAATAGATATCAGTGAACATAAGGAAAATCCGCTTGATTTTGCCGTATGGAAAGCAGCCAAGGAGGGCGAACCTTACTGGGAATCACCATGGGGAAAAGGCAGACCGGGCTGGCATATTGAATGTTCTGCAATGTCAAGGTATCATATCGGAGATACAATTGATATACACTGCGGAGGTCAGGATTTGATATTCCCGCATCATGAAAATGAAATTGCCCAGAGTGAATGTGCTACAGGCTGTAAGTTTGCTAATTACTGGATGCATAACGGATATATCAATATTGACAATAAAAAGATGTCCAAATCTCTCGGAAATTTCTTTACAGCAAGGGAAGTAGCTGAAAAATACGGATATGAAACTGTAAGATACATGATGGTTCAGGCTCATTACAGAAGCCCGATAAATTACTGTGTTGAACTGCTTGATGCCTGCAAAGCCTCACTTGAAAGACTTTATAACTGCCGTGAAACTCTTGACAGAGCAATTGAAAATGCCGCTGACGGTTCAGTAACCGCTGAAGCAAAGGAACTTTTTAATAAACGCAGAGAGCAGTTTATAACAGCTATGGACGATGACCTCAATACAGCTGATGCAATTGCGGCAGTATTTGAACTTGTAAGGGATATAAATACAATGTCCGCCTCAGATTTTGTTTCAAAACAGCAGCTTGAAGCCGCAGCAGAACTTTTTGATGAACTTACAGGAATCCTCGGACTTCTCTACAACAGAAAGTCAGAAAACGAGATTCCGCAGGAAATACTTGACCTTGCTGAACAGAGAAAGGCTGCAAGAAAAGAAAAGAATTTCAGTCTTGCCGATGAATTAAGGGATAAGATTTCAGCAATGGGATATATAATTGAGGAAACAAGACAGGGAACTAAAATTACTAAGAAATAAAATTTTGGTAAACTGCAACGGGCGACCAATGGTCGCCCCTACAGAAATAATCCATTGAATTTGTGTTGAAGAATAAAAAGAAAGGAAGACTTTATGGCAGGAAAAAATGTTCTTAAATTCATATTTGCGGCAATGTGTGTCATAACAGCCGCAGTTACATTCTATTCATGCAGTCAGATAAATGAAAGTATGCAGATAGACCTTGATACAATTGAACTTGTACAGTTTGAAGATATAGCAGATGATGCACCGGTAGCCGTTATAAGTACAACGCTTGGGGATATAAAAGCTGTGCTTTATCCGGAATATGCCCCGAATACCGTACAGAATTTCATTGACCTTGCAGAAAGCGGCTATTATGACGGGACATATGTTTTCAGAATACAGAAGGACACATATTTTGCAGGCGGAAGCCCTAATCCTGACGGCACTTTAAAAGATGACTATGACAAATCAAAGGAAAAGATAAAGAATGAATATAATCAGAATCTCTGGCCATTTAAGGGAGCATTATGTTCACTCAGCAATGACAGCAGCTGCGGCGGAAGCAGATTTTTAGTAGTCAATTCAATAGAATATACTGACGAGGTAAAGGAACAGCTCCTTAGCACAAGCGAAAATACAATTCTTGCCGATGCGTTTATAGAGCATGGAGGAATACCGAACTATGCACAGCAGATGACAATATTCGGTCAGACATATGAGGGACTTGATATAATAGATGTGATAACTTCACAGGATTCCGACCCCGACAATGAATATCAGCCTTATGAGGATATTATGATAAACAGCGTTGAAATTTCAACATATGGCGAGGAGAAATCTGCTGTATCTGAATAGCTTTTGATTAAAAAAAACAGACATAAACGCTAAAATTTCGCAGTGCAATGTAAATTTACTTTACAAAATCAATCTGATATAGTATAATAAAAAAGATATGGAGTCAGATTTAATTTGAAAGGATTATTTATGATAAGAAAAATCATATCTTTTATAACAATTTCTGTTTTATGCGTGATGATTTTTTCAGGCTGCGGCAGAAAATATGTTTCACTCGATGATGTTGAGATTCTCAACTATACAAGACCGCAGAGCGGCGAGAAAATAGCCGTTATTTCAATAAAGGACTACGGCGATATAAAAATAAAGCTTTTTCCGGAGCAATGCCCGAAAGGCGTTGAAAATTTTGAAAAGCTTATAGAATCAGGATATTATGACGGAACTGTTTTTCACAGGGTAATACAGAACTTCATGATACAGGGCGGCGACCCGACAGGTACGGGAAGCGGCGGAGAAAGTATCTGGGGCGATGGCTTTGAACAGGAGATAAACAGCGGTCTGAGGCATTTTTCCGGAGCAGTTTCCTATGCCACATCAGATGATAAGTTAAACGGAAGCCAGTTTTTTATAGTAACAGGTGCTTCGGATATTGATTTTCAGTCACTCTCTGACAATGGATATTATTTCCCTGAAAATGTAGCAGATATGTATGAAAGTGCAGGAGGATATCCTCCTCTGGACGGAAATTATGAGGTATTCGGTCAGGTCTTTGAAGGTCTTGAAATATGCTTTAAAATAGCTGCCGTTCAGACAGATGAAAATAACAGACCTGTTTCTGATATAATAATAGAAAAAGCTCAGATAACTGAATTTGAAAATTAATATGAGGTGAATATAAATGTTTAAAAAATTTATTTCAGGAATTATGTGTCTTGCAATGGTTGTATCACTTGCAGCCTGTTCAGACAGCAAAACATCATCAGATTCCGTGACTCTCGGAGAGGACAGTTCATCATCTGCATCATCAGCTGTAAAGAAGAACGATTCATCAGAAGGGCCGGTTATCACTGAATCCGATGAGATATACAACTTCACAGAACCTGTTGAGGGTGAAAAAGTTGCAGTTCTCGATATTGAAGGATATGGTCAGGTAAAAATCAAGCTTTTCCCTGAACAGTGTCCGAAAGGCGTTGAGAATTTTGAAAATCTTATAAATTCCGGCTATTATGACGGACTTACATTCCACAGAGTAATCAAGGACTTTATGATACAGGGCGGCGACCCGACCGGAACAGGCGGCGGCGGTCAGAGTATCTGGGGCAAAGGATTTGCTCAGGAAATAAATACCGGACTCAGACATTTTTCAGGTGCGGTATCATATGCTACAGCCAGAGATAAACTCAATGGCAGCCAGTTCTTTATAGTTACAGGTCTTACCAATATAGATTCAGACCATTTTGACAGCCTTCAGACCCAGTATAACAAATCATATTCAGATGAAGTCAAGGAGCTTTATTATGAAAAAGGCGGCTATCCGTTCCTTGACGGCGACTATGAAGTATTCGGTCAGGTTTTTGAAGGTCTTGACATATGCTTTGAAATAGCTTCTGTTGCAACAGATTCATCAGATAAACCAACTGATGAGGTTGTTATCAACTATGCCAGAATGGAAGAATATAAAAAATAATTATGTGTGAATACTGCTGACAGCTTTGGCTGTCAGTGGTTATTTGCTGATTTTACAAAGATATCCTGAATAAAGGATATTTTCTTAAAATCAGTTAATAATAATTAATAAAACCATTAAGGGGAGAACTTAGATTGGACAAATTTGTAATTCAGGGCGGCCGCCGTCTTACAGGAGAAATTGAAGTAAGCGGAGCAAAAAATGCTGCTGTAGCGATAATTCCGGCAGTTATTCTTTCAGATGAACCATGTATTCTTGAAAACGTGCCGAATATAAGCGATGTATCAATAAGTCTTCGTATTCTCAGTGAAATGGGTGCCGATGTGCGTATGATAAACCGTACAACATTCAGGATTGATGCAAGTCATCTGAGCAACTCAGTCGTGCCTTATGAAATGGCAAGAAAAATGAGGGCTTCATATTATTTCCTCGGAGCGTTGCTCGGAAAATTCAAAAGAGCAAGAGTTTCAATGCCGGGAGGCTGTCCGCTCGGCGACAGACCGATAGACCAGCATCTTAAAGCGTTTGCAAATCTCGGAGCAAAAAGCTCAATCGACCATGGAATGGTTGATGTTTCAGCTGAAGAACTTAAAGGAAGCCAGATATATCTCGATGTTGTTTCAGTCGGAGCTACAATGAATGCGATACTTGCAGCAGTAAGGGCAAAAGGTCTTACTGTTATCGAAAATGCAGCAAAAGAACCGCATATCGTTGACCTTGCAAATTTCCTCAATTCAATGGGTGCAAATATCATGGGAGCAGGAACTGATGTTATAAAGATAAAGGGAGTGGATTACCTCAGAGGCACTACCTATGCTATAATTCCTGACCAGATAGAAGCCGGTACTTATATGATTGCCGCTGCTGCGACAAGAGGAGATATCCTTATAAAGAATGTTACTCCGAAACATCTTGAATCAATTACTGCAAAGCTTGCAAAGATAGGCGTGAATATAGAGGAATTTGATGACAGCGTCAGAGTATGGGTTGACGGGCCGCTTGTAAAAACAAGTGTAAAGACTATGCCGCACCCGGGATTTCCTACTGATATGCAGCCTCAGATAGCAACACTCCTCACTCTTGCAGAGGGAACAAGTATTGTTACAGAGGGAATCTGGAGCAACCGTTTCAGATATGTTGATGAACTCAGAAGAATGGGAGCGGATATATCAGTTGACGGCAAAGTTGCTGTAATTGAAGGAACTGGTCATCTTACAGGAGCTCAGGTAAAAGCCTGTGATTTGCGTGCAGGAGCAGCACTTATAATAGCCGGTCTTGCAGCTACAGGAACTACTGAAATAGAGGATATATACCATATTGAAAGAGGCTATGAGGATATGGACAAAAAACTCAGAGGAGTAGGTGCTCTGATAGAGAAAAAACATTTCCCCGGTGCTTCAGTCAAAAAAGCTTTATAAAAAAATAAAGGACGCTTTTAACAGCGTCTTTTTTACAGGAGAATTTTTGCTTATGATGAATATAAATATTATAGCTGTCGGAAAATTAAAGGAAAAATATCTTTCAGATGCCTGTGCGGAATATTCAAAAAGACTGAAGGCTTTCTGCAATCTTAAAATTTATGAAGTAAATGAATGCAGACTCCCCGAAAATCCTTCAGAAAAGGATATCATTAAATGTCTTGAACATGAAGCAGCTGATATAATGAAGCTCTGCAAAGGATATCTGATATCCATGTGCATAGAGGGCAGACAGCTTTCAAGCGTAAAATTCTCCGAAAAAATCGAAAATGCAGGTGTTTCAGGGACAAGTACTGTAAGCATTGTTATAGGCAGTTCTCACGGCATAGCCGATTCAGTCAAGCAGATGTCTGATTTTAAGCTTTCAATGTCTGAAATGACATTTCCGCATCAGCTTGCAAGAGTAATGCTGCTTGAACAGCTTTACCGTGCATTTCAGATTTCACACGGCGGAAAATATCATAAATAATGTTAATTCCATAACAAAAATTTTATGATTGAAAACAATGAATTTTCCCTTTATTCTGTAGGGGCGACCATTGGTCGCCCGCCTGAATTATGGTTAAACCATAATTTTGATATCTGTTTTCGGAATAAAATTATTGATTATTCATTTGAAATTCTGGTAAACTGCAACGGGCGACCAATGGTCGCCCCTACAAAATGAATCTGAATTTCAGATGAACGAATTATAGAAAATAATCATCGAATTAGCGTTAAATAATGCAGACTCGACAACATTGAAAATACGGGCGAACTACAGGGAATAAACGTTGTATATTGGAGGTTTGACAGTGAAAAAAACTATTCAGAATCTGAAATCAGAAAAATTTATCTGTATAGCAGCACTTGTTTTTTCTGTGGTCTTTCTTTTCTGGAATATCCGTGATATAATGTTCACCGTTCATGATGATATGCGAATCTATACAATTGCAAAGCTCGGCAGACTTGCAGAATATGCAGTCCATTCAGCAAAATCAGGCAGGATAACTCATCTCTGGAATACATGGCTTTTAGGGATACCGTTTCTTGCGGATTCGGTGATTGTCTATAAGATAATATCATTTGCCGCATTGCTTTTTGATGCATTTGGATTTTTCATACTTCTTAAAAATCATGCAGGAAAAAATATAGCATATGTTTCAGTACTGCTTTTCTTTGCACTTTCAACGCTTTCGCCGTATCATAATCTTCTTGCAGCATATGCATTATGCCATCAGATACCAATAGGACTTATGTTTTTCTCATTGAATTTTTTTCTCAATTCATTTATAGGAAGAAAAAAAACAAATATTGCAGTCAGCACATTGCTTTTTCTGATGTCATGCATGATATATGAAGCATTTATCGTATTTATAGTGTTTTTTGCAGTAATTGCATTTGTAAAAAACAGATGCCATAAAAACAATAAGCTTAATGTCAATAATTTTTTGAGGGATTTTCTGCCGTATGCAGTGGTCAGTGCAGCGTATACAGTGATTTATTTTGTCTGGAGGATATTTTATCCGTCAGCTTATGACGGAAATCAGTTCTATGTGCATGAACCGTTTTTAAGTCTTAAAACAGTATATCATTATTCAGTAAGTTTTTCACCGCTTTTTGAATTTTTTGATATGGTATCAAAACATCAGCTCGGACTTCATGAATTTTTAAGTCTGCTTACAATAGGAAGTATTTTTAAGGCTATGCTGATATCAGTGATATTTTTTAAGGTAATGCAGAAAATTTCATTGAAATGCCCTGATTATGTGCTGCTTCTCATGTCGTTTGCAGGGATTTTCATGCCCAATATCATAGTAGGTTTTACTGAAAAATATGTAAACTGGGAAAGACGTGGTACTTATGGATATCTTACATCATTCTACAGCTGGTTTTTCCTTATAGTATTTGTCCTTACAGCGATATATATGATATATTCACGCATAAACGGCAAGACCGGCAGACAGATATTCATGTGCTTTATGACCGGAGCAGTATGTGTTTCATGTATTGCGGCAGATGTTACAACTGATATATGGGGAAACAGCTACAGAGAACTCATGGTCAAATATGAATGTTTTGATGCGGCTGTTTCAGGAGATTTCATAACGAATTTAAGTGACGGAACTGATATATATATCCCTGATAATACGGGAATAAATGGAAGCATGAAGTATACAGAGGATTATGCTTCAATATACAGCGATAAAAAAATAAGCTTCCACACAGATGTCAAGGAGCTTGATTTTGAAAAAAGAACGGTATGTATGCGTTATAAATCAGGATACGATTTGATGGTAATGGCTTATGTTGATGAGGATTTTTATGCGGATACGCTTCATATAGCTGCACCTGATGACAAACTCCACAGCCTTGTTATGACTCTTGAAAACGGCAGTACCGTTATATATGAAAATGTAAAGAACGGCGATATAATAAGCTGTCATAATAATATAAGGTTTGACCTTATGTAATGTGTTTCAATCTGCAGGGGCGACCAATGGTTGCACCTGCATAAACAATCAAATGCGAGGTGTCCTGATTTTGAAAAATGATATTAATTTCGGTGAGGGCAGTATCCCGAAGCTTCTTATGAAGCTTGCACCGCCTGTTATGGCGGCTCAGCTTATACAGGCTCTTTATAATATAGTTGACAGCTATTTTATAGGAAAATATTCTGAAAGCGGTCTTACAGCCCTTTCAATAATTTATCCTTTGCAGCTTCTTATGATAGCTCTGGCTGTAGGAACGGGAGTCGGACTTAATACGCTTATAGCCCTTTTAAGAGGTACAAAGGAATATGATGAAAGCAGAAAAGCAACAGGAACAGCTGCTCCTGTTGCTTTAGTCATGTGGGCATTATTTGCCGCAGTATGTTTTTTTCTGATGCCTTTATATGCCGCAGTTTCAACTGACTCGGAAATTGTCCGTCAGGAAGTAATAACATACGGAAGAATAGTAAGTGTTTTCAGTATCGGATTATTTCTTGAAAGTATGTGGACAAAGGTTCTTCAGGCAGGCGGTAATATGAAGCTTCCTATGATTGCACAGATAGCCGGTGCAGCAGTCAATATAATACTTGACCCGATTCTGATATTCAGCTTTGAAATGGGTATCGCAGGAGCAGCAATTGCTACAGTTGCAGGTCAGATAGCCGCCGCACTTATAGTAATGCCGAAAGCATTCTGCAAATCTCCGGCATTTTCTGAATATCCTCATCTTGTAAAAAGGATATACTACCTTGGATTTCCGAATATACTTATGCAGTCAGCGTATACATTCTACATACTGATGTTCAATCTTATCTTAAAATCATTTTCAGACCAGGCAGTAACTGCTCTCGGACTCTATTATAAATGGCAGTCATTTTTCTTTATACCTCTTGGAGCTATGCAGACCTGCATAGTGCCTCTTATAAGCTTCAATCATGGTGCAGGAAAATATGACAGATGCAGAAAAACCATGAGTACAGCAATACTTATGGGAATGGCTCTTATGGCTCTCGGAGTACTCTGCTTTGAGCTTGTTCCATCTCAGATGATTCAGGTGTTTTCTCATGACAGTGATGTAATAGCAATAGGAACTCATGGATTCAGATTAATCGGTCTGTCGTTCATTCCGATGGTTACATCACTGATATTTCCGGTATTTTTTCAGGCAGTCGGAAATTCAGGAAAAAGTTCATTTCTTACAGTTTTAAGGACTGTTATACTTTTTGTTCCTTTAGGATTTCTTTTTGCACGTTTCGGCGGACTTGAATATTTCTGGGCAGTATTTCCTGTCACTGAAATTATAACCTCGTCTGCGGGATATATCATGTATAAACAAAAACATTTATAATTGAAAACAGGGGTATGGTTAAACCATAAATTCGATATTTGTTTATGTAGGGGCGACCATTGGTCGCCCGCTCGGTTTACAGTATGCCCTAATGGAGTATTTATACATATTTATCAAGATTACTCCAGTCAATATCCTTATCATCAATAAAACCGCTTTTTTCAGCATCATCAATCTTTTTGCGTTCAGATTCAGTAACCTTTGTATAATCACTGTCCCATGCAAGTACAAGTCTTTTTATAAATTCAAATGCAAGATTCTGTTCTTCATCAGGAAGTATTTCTATCATTTCACAAATCTTTTTTGTTTTTTCACTCATAAAAATCACCCTCCTATTTATATATATCGCCTCTTGAATCTATATCAATAACATAAATATATACTACATTATTTTCAGAATCATAACGATATATAACACGATATTTCCCGACTCTCAGTCTTAACCTGCCATCACTGTAACCCTGCATTGTTTTTATATCACCCTGAGGTGGATTTAATGTAAGTTTTTGGATATTTTCTCTTATTCTCTGTACAATTTTTTTCTCCATCTTAGCAAGAAATTTAAGAGAGTCTCTGCTGTATTTTATATTCATTTATCATTCTCGCTTTCATCAGGAACATATTCCGTAATATTGGAAAATTATCAGTATGCATATAAAAGTTATTTATCTGATTAGATTATATCATGGTCATAAAGAAAAGTCAACGAAAGGGTTTGCTGATTAGTGCAGCAGATATGCACATACATAAAAATATCATCAGATAAGCACGAAAGATGCTGAAAATGACTGTTGACATTTTTTATAAATGAATGTATAATAAATATCAGAACATATAAATTCTAAAAAATACATAAAAGAGGTTACCGTTATGGAAAAGATAACAATTGAACTCAATCCGAATCCAAAGCCTAAGCCGCAGGATGAATCAAAACTCGGCTTCGGTCATATTTTTACAGACCATATGTTTATTATGGACTATAACAGGGATAAAGGCTGGCACAGCCCGAGAATAGTTCCTTTCGGACCGCTTTCACTCAGCCCTGCAACAATGTGTCTGCATTACGGTCAGGAAGTATTTGAAGGTATGAAGGCTTACAGAACTGCTGATGATAAAATCCAGCTTTTCAGACCGGAGGAGAATTTCAAAAGACTTAACGTTTCAAATGAAAGACTTGTAATTCCGCCGATAGATGAAGAACTTGCTCTTCATGCACTTAACGAACTCGTAAAGATAGACAGAGACTGGGTACCTCATACTGACGGAGCTTCACTCTATATAAGACCGTTTATCATATCAGTAGACCCGTTCCTCGGCGTACGTCCGGCTGATGAATATATGTTCATTATAATCATGTCACCTTCAGGTTCTTACTATGCATCAGGTCTTGAACCTGTAAGCATTTACGTTGAAAGCAACTATGTAAGAGCTGTAAGAGGCGGTATGGGCTTTACAAAGACTGCCGGAAACTATGCAGCTTCACTTATCGCTCAGAATGAAGCTCATGAACAGAATTATTCACAGGTTCTGTGGCTTGACGGCGTTGAAAAGAAATATATCGAAGAAGTAGGTGCTATGAATATCTTCTTCAAGATAGACGGAGAAATCATTACTCCTTCACTTCACGGCTCAATCCTTTCAGGAATTACAAGAAAATCTGCTCTTGAACTCTGCAGGAGCTGGGGTATGAAAGTTTCTGAAAAGAGAATCACTATTCAGGAAGTTGCTGAAGCTTATGACAACGGCAAGCTTGAAGAAGTATTCGGTACAGGTACAGCCGCCGTTATCTCACCTGTAGGTCATCTCAAGTGGAATGACAAGGTTATGACTATCAACAACAATAAAATCGGTGAGGTTTCACAGAAACTCTATGATACAATGACAGGTATCCAGTACGGAAAGATTGAAGACAAATTCGGCTGGGTAAGAGAAGTTAAATAATTAAAGAATATTTATTAAAAGCCGGTATTTTTAAAATATCGGCTTTTTTTAATGCCAGTTCGACATAAAAATTTTATGATTAAAAACAAGGAATGTTTTTGTTTATTCTGTAGGGGCGAACTGTGTTCGCCCGCCTGAAATTCCGTAAATCCAACGGGCGAACACAGTTCGCCCCTACAGAATAAATCTGCATATTATTTCATCTGAATTTCAGATGAACAAATTATAAAAAATAACCATCGGATTTACGTTAATTGTTGAAGAATATTACAGAAAAAATATAAAATTTATTTTTTTATAATATTTTTTATTTCTATTGACAATAAGCCTTTTTTGCGGATATAATTAAAATACAGCCAGTCAGCCTTAAAAATTTCAGTCAGCCCTGAACTTTTTAATTTTTATGGATAAAGGAGAAATTTTATATTATGATTTTAAAAAAACGTATCGTTTCAGCAGTTGCTTCAGCAGCTTTTGCTGTAACAGCTGTTTCACAGGCTTCATACTGGTCAGTTCCGGAAAAGGTTTCAGCAGAAAAACTTACTTCTCTTTCAGCCAGAGAGATAACTTCCGAAATGACAATAGGCTGGAATCTCGGAAACAGTCTTGATTCAACAAATGCAAGCCTTTCATCAACTGCTGCTCCTAAAAAATTCGCTACAGCATGGGGAAACCCTGAACCTACAGAGGAACTTATTGAAACTGTAAACAATGCAGGATTCAATACTGTTCGTATTCCTACAACATGGTATCAGCATCTTGAATATAACTCATCAACAGATACATATGAAATAAATCCTGACTGGATGGCTTATGTAAAACAGACTGTTGACTGGGCTTATGACAGGGATATGTTTGTTATTCTCAACGTTCATCATGAAGAATGGGTAAACGTTAAAGAATTTACTGATGAATCACTTGCAAAGGCTTCCACTGTTATCGAGGATATCTGGACTCAGGTCGCTGATGAATTCAAAGACTATGACCAGCATCTTATATTTGAAGGAATGAATGAACCTCGTCAGACCGGAAATGCAGCTGTTTCCGAATGGGGTAACGGTTCTGAGGACGGTGGATATACATGGAACTATATCAATACACTTAATTCAATATTTATAAATACAGTAAGAAGTGAAGGCTCTGCTGAAAACAGTGAAAGACTGCTTATGATACCTTCATACTGTGCAACAACTGACACAGCTGCTCTCAATGCCCTTCAGATTCCTGAAAATGCAGGAAATGTTGCTATTTCAACTCATGCATATTCACCGTATTTCTTTACTATGGATACTTCAGAATATTCAAATCATGAATTCCCTGGAAAAAGCGGCTGGGGCGAGGATTATGACTATGCACTCAAGACTCTTTTCACAAACCTCAAATCAGTTTCAGACAGCAAGGGCGTTCCGATTGTAATGGGTGAATTCAGTGCTTCCGACTTTGAAAATACTGAATCAAGAGTAAACTGGGCAAAATCATACCTTTCATATGCAAAAGAAGCCGGCATACCATGCGTTCTCTGGGACAACAACGTTTCAGCAAACGGCACAGGCGAGGCTCATGGATATATCTACAGAGCTACAAATACAATATATCCTAATTCAGCTGATGTACTCAAGGCTATGATGGATACTGTAGGAGTTACAGATTATGTTCTTCCTGAATATCAGGAATATCAGAAGCCAGCATTCTCATGGGATAATATTGAGATAGGCGATGACTGGATTCAGCTTTATTATGAAAAAGACGGAAAAACTCTCGATTCATGGGGAAATACTGTAGTACCGGGCTGGTCAGACTATGCTTCTGAAGATTATATGTTTGCTCTTGTATATGATTCAGAAAGTGCTGCTGAAATCGTTCTTCAGGATTCAGATACTGCTGACAGCTGGAACAGAATTTCTGCAAATGAAGACCTTGCAAAGAATTTTGTTGCATTTTTCACATATGATGATATAAAGGACGTTATAGGCGATAATGCAAAGGATATGGAAAACCTCTTTATCAGTGCTACATTCGGTGAGCTTAAAGCTTACGGATTCTATGCAGTTCCTGTAAAATCAGCTGAAACATATCTTGCAGGCGATGTAAACAGTGACGGCTTTGTAAACTGCTTTGACTTCGTTCTTATGAAGAACTATATTTTCAGCAATTCAGAGCTTCCAAACAAAAACTGCGATATGGACGAAAACGGCGTTCTTGATATAAGAGATGCAGTGCTTCTCAAGAGATTACTGCTCAATGCAGCATAAAAATTTTTCTGAAATTTGTTGTTTCTGCCTATTACATGAGCAGAAATAATCTGTTATAATAATAATATAAATCGTGTAGCTTTCAGGCGTAATTCCAGATAGCTGCACGATTTTTTTTTATTTTAACACAAATTCGACAACAGAATTTTATGATTAAAAACAATAAATTTTTCGTTTATTTTGTAGGGGCGACCATTGGTCGCCCGCCAAATTATGGTTAAACAATAGGTTCGATATTTGTTTTCTGTACGGAAAATCGTTGGTTATCAGCATGAAATTCTGGTAAATGCAACGGGCGACCAATGGTCGCCCCTACAATCGGTATTTGTTTTTGTTATGAAAAACCATTGGTTAATCGATAAAATCATTGATAAACCATAACGGGCGAACTTAAGGAAGCCCCTACATAAAAAATTAATGGAATTTCATTAAAATGATTATTTTGATTTAAGTATCAGAGTAGTAGCACCGTTATTCATTCCGAAAACTTTTCTTTCAATTCTCGGGTGAGATAGTTCCTTTCTGATATATTTCTGTATAGCCTGACCGTTGGTAAAGCCATGTATAACCTCTATTTCAGTTATATGCTTCGGACAGGTTTTAAGCAGCTGATTCATTTCACGCTTTACCTGAATAACAGGCATTCCATGGAGGTCAACTTTTATTGTATAAAAATTAATGGTTTCACTGTACAACTGAAATTTCCCCCGTTTCTCCTGTAGTTTCTGAATCGGTTATATCAGTTTCATCTGTATCAGCATATGGGTCATATATCAGAGAAATTGGATTTCCGTCATCATCATAAAATGTTATATTGTCAATATAGACATCAGCCTTGTTTGGTATTGACCATCTCATGAAAACAAGTGTACAGCCGCTTTCGCCGTCAAAATATCTTGCTTTCGGAAGGTTTATATTTCCCTCGATATGCTTTGTTATATACGGTTCAGTCCATTCATCAAAGCTGAATGAGGCAAGAGTTGCCCAGACCTTGCAGCCTTCTCCTGAATTTGCATCTATTTCGCCGATACAGTTTCCCGGAACAAAGAGTTCTGAGCCGTCATCAGCAGTGAATGTTCCGTTTGCAGCAGCAGTTATATCAAGTGAAACTGATTTTATTTTACTTACATTGTTTATTCCGACAAGCTTGTCAACATCAAATCTTATTTTCGGAACTTTATATTCATTTTCTGAATTTTTAGTAAGGATTTCTATTCTTAACTGATTGCTTCCGTTGAACTCTTCAACAGAAAGGCTGCATTCAGCTTCATCATCTTCAAAGTTATAATCTCCTATGCATTCGGCAGTCCACAGCGAACCATCATCAAAGGTAATCGTTGCACCTTCATGGATATCGCTGAGCGACTGGGTTTCAGCAGCCTGAGCAGTTTCCGAAACAACAGAGTTTTCAGAAGAATTTCCGGTCTGACCGGTGCAGGCGGCTGAAACTGAAAGTATAAGCATGGCAAGTGCGGACAGAGTATATTTTTTCATTTTTTTCAATTCTCCTGTTGCTTCATGATTTTCATTACGGTATCAATAAGAACCGCAGGTTTATCCCCTTTAATCATTTTAACACTTATATACGGTTTGTCAAGATTATTGAATAAAACACGTCCTCTGAGAGCATTTGAAAGAGCTGAAATATGTTCCATTGAAGGATTTGCAGTATAGAAAAGCAGATTGCCGTTTCTTTGTGAAATTTCAGTTATTCCGAGAGATGATGCTGTATTTCTGAGTACAGCAATATCTAAAAGTCCCACAACAGATTTAGGCGGTTCGCCGTATCTGTCGATAAGTTCAGCAATTACATCTGATTTATCATTTTCATCTGAAACAACAGCAATTTTTCTGTACATATCAATTCTCTGTGACGGACTTTCGATATATTTTTCAGGAATATAGGCATCAACCTGAATATCAACCACGCAGTCATCAGCTTTTTTCTGTACTGGTTCACCCTTTTCCTCAGCTATGGCTTCCGAAAGCAGTTTAAGATACATATCATATCCGACAGCTTCCATATGTCCATGCTGTTTTCCTCCGAGAATACTTCCTGCACCTCTGATTTCAAGGTCACGCAGAGCAATTCTGAATCCGCTTCCGAACTGTGTAAACTGTTTTATAGCCTCAAGACGTTTTGAAGCAACTTCGCTTATTGATTTTCCTCTCCTGAATGTGAAATATGCATACGCACGGCGGTTGGAGCGTCCTACACGCCCACGGAGCTGATAAAGCTGTGAGAGTCCGAAACAGTCGGCATTTTCAATAATAAGAGTATTTACATTCGGAACATCTATTCCTGTTTCAATTATGGTAGTGCTTACAAGCACATCAGCTTCCCCGTCAACGATTTTCCTCCATGTTTCGGACATAGCGTCCTCAGTCATCTGACCATGGGCGTATACTATTCTTGCATAAGGCATAAGCTGCTGTAATTTTCCGGCACATTCAGCAATAGTTTCAATTCTGTTGTGGATATAGTATACCTGACCGCCTCTTTTGAGTTCCTTTGAGATAGCCTGAATGATTATATTCATATTATGCTCAATAACATACGTCTGAACAGGATATCTGTCCTGAGGAGGTTCTTCTATTACAGACATATCCCTTATTCCCGTCATTGCCATATTGAGAGTTCTCGGAATAGGAGTTGCAGAAAGCGTCAGCACATCAATACCTACAAAAGCCTGTTTGAATTTTTCCTTGTGGGCTACTCCGAAACGCTGTTCCTCATCAATTACTGCAAGACCTAAGTCTTTGAATTTAACATCTTTCTGGACAAGTCTGTGAGTACCGATTATTATATCGATTTCACCGCTTTTAAGCTTTTTGAGTATATCGCTCTGCTGTTTTGGAGTTCTGTATCGTGAAAGCAGTTCTATTGTAAACGGGAATGATTCAAATCTTCTGAGAGCTGTCTGGTAATGCTGCCATGCAAGAACTGTTGTCGGAACAAGAACTGCACATTGTTTTCCGTTCATTACGGCTTTGAACATCGCACGGAAAGCAACTTCTGTCTTGCCGAATCCTACATCTCCGCAGAGGAGTCTGTCCATAGGTCTTGGACGTTCCATATCCTCTTTTATTTCAGCAATACATTCAAGCTGGTCATCAGTTTCAGTATACGGAAAACGTTTTTCAAAGTCATACTGCATATCGTCATCGGGGGCATACTGGAAACCTTTTGCCTTTTCACGTTTTGAGTACAGTTCAATAAGTTCGCCAGCCATATCTTTGACGGCTTTTTTGACATTGTTTCTGGTTCTCTGCCATTCATTGGAGGAAAGTTTATTGAGCTTTACTCCTGAATCGTCCTTTGAACCGATATATTTTGACACCATATCAAGCTGTGTTACAGGAACATGAAGCATATCCTTTCCGGCATACTGTATGGATATATAATCCTTTGTAACGCCTTCAAGTTCAAGTTTTCTTATACCGACAAATCTTCCTATTCCATGGAGAGAATGAACTACAAGGTCACCGGCTGTAATATCTGAAAGGCTGCGGATTTCCTCGCCTTTTTTATGTTTTCTGGTTTTCCTTGACGAGCTTATGGAACGGTTCTGAGCGATAAGTGCAGCCTTTATTTCAGGATAATCATATCCTCCTGAAAGACTTCCGTGCATTATAAGAACACGTCCCGGAATCATCTCATTTACCTGACCGTATATATCACAGGGAATACCGCTGTTTCTCAAATCATCGGCTATTATCGGGATAGTCTTTTCACTTCCGGCAGCAAGAACTGTTCTGTAATCTTTTTTGCAGTAATCCGAAAGCTGTTCAGTAAGCTGACGCATTTCACCGCCCCATGAACCTGTCTGGAGAGCTTCAAATGAAACTATGCGTTTAAACGGTATATTTTCCATGCCGTGAAGAAATGTATTGAGATATATACAGCTGTATTTTTCACATAATTCCGATATCCGGTCAAAACTGTACATATATCCGCAAAGACTGTCAGTTATGCAGTTTTCCTCAAGCATAATCCGTATATCTTCATGATACTGTGATGTTATGCCCTCTGCACGTTCCTTTATGCGGTTATATTCAGTGATGAAAATACAGCCGTCAATATAATCAAACAAAGATGGTCTGCTGTCATATATAAGAGTTATATATCTGTCGATATTTTCAGGTATTATGTTGTCAAGAGCTTTTTCACAATCAGCTTTTATATGCTTTATAAGCTGTTTGCTGCTGATTCCGTCCATGAGTCCGGAAAGCTTTTCAGCAAGAATTTTCATATCGCAGAGAGTTTCCTGAGCCGGACATATTTCAAGCTTTTCAGTTTCATCAGTACGTCTTTGGGTTTCAGGGTCAAAATATGATATTGTATCAATTTCATCGTCCCATAATTCAATTCTCAAAGGCTTATGTTCATTTACAGGGAATATATCTATAATTGAACCTCTTACTGAAAACTGACCTGTTCCTTCAGTTTTTTCCGCTTTTGAATATCCGCAGGAAACAAGTTTTCTTAAAAGCTTTTCAATATCGATATTCTGACCCTTTTCAATTCGTACAGTATTGTTTTCAAGCACATCAGGAGGAATTATCATCTGCATTGCCGCCTCGATACTTGCGGCAAGCACACGGCATGAACCGTCAAGAACCGCTGAAAGAGCCGATATTCTCATATGCTCATATTCTCTTGAAGCTCCCTCTGTATCGGTTATTATAAATTCCTTTGACGGAAACATACAGGCTGTATGAGTGTTTCCTGACATTGAATTTATATCATCGCACAGTTTTTTTGCAGCTGATTCATCATCTGTTATAATAAGAGATGTTTTTCTGTCTGCAAGAGAAAATACAAGCTGTGCTTTATGGAGCGGCGACAGACCGTTCACTGAAACAGGTGACACATCTGCATCAAGACATCTTTTTATTTCCTTAAAGCCTGAAAGTTCAGAAAAGGTCTGTTTAAAAACATTCATAGAAAAATTCTCCTTTGAAAGTTATGCATTATACTGATTCATAGCCTTGTCAGTCTTGCCGTCAACCATAAGTTCAATGCAGGCACAGGCATTCTGACAGGACTGTTTCATAAGAGGTATTTCATCGGATTTGAATGATGAAAGCACCCAGTCAGCAAGATTATAGTCAGGGTGAGGCTTTTTTCCGACTCCGAGCTTTATTCTCGGGAATTCATCGCTTCCTGAGAGGTATATTATGCTTTTTATGCCGTTATGACCGCCGTCAGAACCTTTTCTTCTTATTCTTAATTTTGATGGTTCAAGAGATATGTCATCATATATAATGATTACATTCTGAATCGGTATCTTATAGAAATTCATTGCTTCAACGATTGCCTCACCGCTGTTGTTCATATAGGTGGACGGTTTCATTACAAGGCAGTTTTTACCGCTTATAACGATATTTCCGCAAAGAGATTTAAATTTTATTTTTTTGATATCGGCATTATATTTTTCTGCCAGAGTATCTATTGCCATAAAGCCGGCATTATGGCGTGTATCCATATATTTAGTACCCGGATTTCCGAGTCCGGCTATTATAAATTCAGGCTGACCAGCCGGTTCTTTTGCGGCTGAAAGCTCTTTTAATTTTTCAAATATATCCATTGTTTTAAACTCCCATAAAAATTATTTTATTGACAATAAATTCTTGCCCGTTGGGTTTAACCATAATTTCGGCGGGCGACCAATGGTCGCCCCTACAGAAACAATTCATCGAATTTGCATTACGAATACAGATTTATGCATACAGATTTTCCCCGATTATTTTTCAAACCGGGGGGAAATCTGTATTAAAAGCGTTGTTTATGCCGTTTTTTGTCCTGATTATTTATTCTTTTTGTTCTGTCTTATGAGTTTTACCATCATAAAGACGATAACAGCAAGATTTATTACTGAAATTACTGCACATACTACTGTAAGAATATCAGACTGCCATACATTTTTATTTATTGTATTGAATACAATAACGGCAATGCTTACAATAAATACGATATATACGGTTATGTTTCCTTTTTTCATAAAAAGCACCTACTTCAGCTTTCTGAAATTAACGACTGCAATAAACACCCATATCAATGTCAGTACAAGATGGAATATGCCAAGGGCTGTATTGCCGTATATAAAATTGACAACTGCACTTAAACCCCAGCATACCACACAGATTATATTAAGTACAACCCCAGTCATTATCTTGTAACCTTATCTTTCATTTTTCTGAGTGAATACTCATTCTTTATTACTGTAGGAGTACGTTCAATTGCAAGTGCGAAATCAGGAACATCATTTGTAACAGTAGTTCCTGCCGCTGTATATGCTCCCTTGCCGAGCTTTACAGGAGCAATAAGGTTTGTATTGCAGCCGATAAAGCAGTTGTCGCCTATTGTACAGCGGTTCTTGTTGATTCCGTCATAGTTTACTGTAACAGTTCCGCAGCCGAAGTTTACATTCTTTCCGACATCGCTGTCGCCTACATATGTAAGATGAGCAATTGCAGTGCAGTCACCGACTGTTGAATTTTTGACTTCAACAAAATCTCCTATCTTTACGCCTGATTTTATATGGCTGTCCGGACGGATATGCACAAACGGGCCTATCTTTACATGGTCATCAATCTGTGATTCATATGCCTGAACATAGTTGAGTCTTGTGGCATTGCCTACTGTACAGTTTTCTATAATGCAGTTCGGACCTATAATACAGTCAGAGCCTATTTCAGTATTTCCGAATATCTTTGTGCCTGAAAGTATCTGAGTTCCGACTCCTATTTTTACATCAGGGGATATTTCAATTCCGTCAGTGCAGGTAAATTCAACTCCGTTTTCAAGATGTCTGTTTATTACTTCCATTCTTGCAATGTTATTGAGTTCAAGAAGACCTTTTCTGTCATTTGCTCCCTTTACAACGTTAGGATTTTCAGAAATATATGCATCAGCACGTTTTCCCTTTGCAAGCAGTATGAAAACTGTATCTGTCAGATAATATTCTCCCTGTGAATTATTCTGGGTGAGTTCTCCGAGAGCTTCAATGAGGTCAGCAGTCCTGAACCAGTAAGCACCTGAATTTATTTCAGTAATCTTTTTCTGTTCCATTGTAGCGTCATTTTCCTCAACGATTGATGTTATACCGTTTTCGCCTCTTATTATTCTTCCATAGCCTTTCGGATTGTCTGATACAGAGGTTATTACTGTAACGGCATTGTTTTCCCTGACATGAAGTTCAAGAGCATTCTGTATAGTCTGGGAATCAATAAACGGAGCATCTCCGCAGAGTACAAGAGTATTTCCGTCAAGATGCTTTTTCATGAAAGGTACAGCCTGCATAACTGCATGGCCTGTACCGAGGCATTCAGCCTGGAGAGCTGTTTCATAGCGGCAGTCAAGATATTCGTCAATTATTTCAGACATATATCCCTTTATTATGCACAGTTCTGAAATGCCGGCATTTTCACAGGCTTTTATAACCCATTCAAGCATAGGTTCGCCGAGAACTCTGAACATAGGCTTTGGCATATCAGCCTTCATTCTTTTTCCTTTTCCTCCGGCAAGGATTATTGCATTATTCATAAATAGTTCCTCCGATTCAGTTTATATATAATTATATTATGCCAGTTATCAGAGCATTTTTCAAGTATTTTTAAAATTCTTTTTCAAAATCCTGTAATATTTGTTCAATATGCTGTATATTTTTTATATATTTTTTTTAAAAAATCACTGGTATTTTCTTAATTTTTATGTTATAATGTTTTATGAGTCCGGACTATGTATTTTTTTAAGCATATGCACCGGTTAAAGAATTTTATTTGGAGGTACAAACCAATGGCAAAAAAATACTGTTATCTTTTCTCCGAGGGTAATGCTAACATGAGAGAACTCCTCGGCGGTAAAGGTGCTAACCTTGCTGAAATGACAGGCATGGGTCTTCCTGTTCCGCAGGGCTTTACTATTTCTACTGAAGCCTGCACACAGTACTATGAAGACGGCCGTGAAATCAATCCTGACATTCAGGCTGAAATTAACGAATACATCACAAAGATGGAAGAAATCACAGGCAAGAAATTCGGCGACAAGGAAAATCCTCTCCTCGTTTCCGTTCGTTCAGGTGCAAGAGCTTCAATGCCTGGTATGATGGATACAATCCTTAACCTTGGTCTTAACGAAGAAGTTGTAAACGTTATTGCTGAAAAATCAGGCAATGCAAGATGGGCTTGGGACTGCTACAGAAGATTTATCCAGATGTACTCTGACGTAGTTATGGAAGTCGGAAAGAAATACTTTGAAGAACTCATCGACAAGATGAAGGCTGAAAGAGGAGTTACTCAGGACGTTGAACTTACTGCTGATGACCTCAAGGAACTCGCTTCACAGTTCAAGGCTGAATATAAGGAAAAAATCGGTGCTGAATTCCCGACTGACCCGAAGGAACAGCTTATGGGTGCTGTAAAGGCTGTTTTCCGTTCATGGGACAACCCAAGAGCTAACGTTTACCGTCGTGACAACGATATCCCTTATTCATGGGGTACTGCTGTAAACGTTCAGTCAATGGCTTTCGGTAACATGGGCGATGACTGCGGTACAGGCGTTGCATTCACACGTGACCCTGCTACAGGCGAAAAGAAGCTCATGGGCGAATTCCTTACAAATGCTCAGGGTGAAGACGTTGTTGCAGGTGTAAGAACTCCTATGCCTATCGCTCAGATGGCTGAAAAATTCCCTGAAGCTTTTGAAGAATTCCAGAAGGTTTGCAAGACTCTTGAAGACCATTACAGAGATATGCAGGATATGGAATTTACTGTTGAACACGGCAAGCTCTATATGCTCCAGACCCGTAACGGTAAGAGAACTGCTCAGGCTGCTCTCAAGATTGCTTGCGACCTCGTTGACGAAGGTATGAGAACTGAACAGGAAGCTGTTCTTATGATTGAACCTCGTAACCTTGACACACTTCTCCACCCGCAGTTCGATGCAAAGGCTATCAAGGCAGCTACTCCTATAGGCAAGGGTCTTGGTGCTTCACCAGGTGCTGCCTGCGGTAAAATCGTATTTACTGCTGATGACGCTGAAATCTGGAACGAAAGAGGAGAAAAGGTTGTTCTCGTTCGTCTTGAAACTTCACCTGAAGATATCACAGGTATGAAATCTTCACAGGGTATCCTCACAGTAAGAGGCGGTATGACTTCACACGCTGCCGTTGTTGCTCGTGGTATGGGTACTTGCTGCGTATCAGGCTGCTCAGATATCGTTATGGACGAAGCTAACAAGCAGTTCACTCTCGCCGGAAAGACATTCAAGGAAGGCGACTATATCTCAATCGACGGCTCAACTGGTAACATCTATGACGGTATCATTCCTACAGCTGATGCTAAAATTGCAGGCGAATTCGGAAGAATCATGGCTTGGGCTGACAAGTACAGAGTTCTCAAGGTTCGTACAAATGCTGATACTCCATCTGACGCTAAGAAGGCAAGAGAACTCGGTGCTGAAGGTATCGGTCTTTGCCGTACAGAGCATATGTTCTTTGAAGCTGACAGAATCGCTGCATTCCGTGAAATGATTTGCTCAGATACTGTTGAAGAAAGAGAAGCTGCTCTTGCTAAGATTGAACCAATGCAGCAGGCTGACTTTGAAGCTCTCTATGAAGCTCTTGAAGGCTGCCCTGTTACTATCAGATTCCTTGACCCTCCGCTTCATGAATTCGTTCCTACTGAAGAAGCTGATATCGAAGCTCTTGCAAAGGCTCAGGGCAAATCAGTTGAAACTATCAAGGCTATCATTGCTTCACTCCACGAATTTAACCCGATGATGGGTCACCGTGGCTGCCGTCTTGCTGTAACATATCCTGAAATCGCTAAAATGCAGACAAAGGCTGTTATTAAGGCTGCTATCAACGTTAAGAAGGCTCATCCTGACTGGACAATCGTTCCTGAAATCATGATTCCGCTCGTTGGCGAAGCTAAGGAACTTAAATATGTAAAGGATATCGTAGTTGCTACTGCTGATGCTGTTATCGCTGAAGCTGGTGCTGACCTCAAGTATGAAGTAGGTACTATGATTGAAATCCCAAGAGCTGCTCTCACAGCTGACGAAATCGCTAAGGAAGCTGAATTCTTCTGCTTCGGTACTAACGACCTCACTCAGATGACATACGGCTTCTCAAGAGATGACGCTGGTAAGTTCCTCAACGCTTACTATGACGCTAAAATCTTTGAAAATGACCCGTTTGCAAGACTCGACCAGACAGGCGTTGGCAAGCTTATGGAAATGGCTATCAAGCTTGGCAAGTCAGTTCGTCCTGATATGCATATCGGTATTTGCGGCGAACACGGCGGTGACCCGACATCTGTAGAATTCTGCCACAAACTTGGTCTGACATATGTATCATGCTCACCATTCAGAGTTCCGATTGCTCGTCTTGCTGCTGCTCAGGCTGCACTCAGATAATCAGAGCGTAACAATAAAATAAATTATTCTGTATCTGATGGCTTTTGCTGTCAGATACAGTTTTTTTATGCAGATTTGTTGTGAAATTCGTTTATCTGAAATTCAGATTAAATAATATGTAAATTGGTTTGTAGGGGCGACCATTGGTCGCCCGCCGAATTATGGTTTAACCATAAATTCGGTATTTGTTTTGTACATATAAAATCATTGGTTTTTCGTCTGAAATTCTGGTAATTGCAACGGGCGACCAATGGTCGCCCCTACATAATAACAACCATCGAATTGGCGTTATTTTATGTTGATACTCTTGCAGTTTTTATATCTCCGCTGCGGTTTATCATATCAGTATCAGAAAATCCATTGTCATTAAGTTCCTCTAAAACATTCCATATGCTTTTTCTGAATGCATTTCCGCTGCGGCTGCGTATTTTTATAATTCCGGCAATTTTGTCACAGTCAGCTTCTGAAATGGCTGAAAGTGCTGAATCAGATGCTATGAATGTGCATGACGGCGGAATATCATTGCTTTTTATTATGCCTGAAAGCAGCTTTTTATTATCTGATGATGCTGAAACTATAAATTCCGTATGACCTGTAAAAAAATCATTTCCCTGATTATACTGTGCATTTTTAAGTGCTTCATCAAAACTGCTGCCTGTTCCCTGATATGAGGAATCATCATCAAAAAGCCTTACTGCAACTGATACTTTGTCATTGCTTTCTGAAATGCCTATAGCCTGAACAAATGCTCTGTCACGAACTTCTGTCTTTGAACTGCACCCTGATAAAATAAATGCTGATATCAGCAATATAATGCTAATTATGCTTTTTTTCAAATTTATCACTTCCAATCAGATAAAATGGTACGATAATATATAAAATAACTGCAAATGCTGTCCATATCCAGCCTGCAATGCTCTGTGTATAGCTGAATATCAGAGAAAGCAGCAGCATTGAGGCTGTAACTGCTGTTTCATTGTACCTGAATTTCTCAAATATAAGCTTTATAAGAACTGAAGCTATCGTTATATAAAATATTATGCTCACTGCACACAGAATTGTAAAAAGCATTATATATATACCGTCTGCACGCTGAACCGAAAACGGCTGCGAATATGCTCCTATTGCAAAAAACGGATATTCTACTATTCCGGAAAGACTTCCAAGAACTGAAACGCCTATAAATGAAATAAATTCAGCTATAAGCAGTTTTACCGATATGAATGAATATGCAAGACATTTATAGTTTTTATCCATAAAGCTGAAAAGTATAAACATTACTGCGATTTCTCCGCCGAATATGAAATCTGCAAAACTACTGCTCAGTATATCAGTATTATCAGGTACTTTGAATCTGTCAAGGCTGATTTTTGAATATGAACCTATAAATAATACTGCTATGGATACTGCAAAAAGTGCAAGAACTATTGCTGAACCTCTTGAAAGCGGCTTTATTCCGAGCATTGCCGAATAAAGACATACTCCGGCTATCAGAATAAGGGCAAAAACTTTATTCGTTATCGGAAAATTCATGCTTCTTGCCGCTGTATAGAATCTTGAAAATGAAAATCCTCCGTAAAGCAGAAAATAAAGCGTATAAAGAGTAAGTATCCATTTAGGACACTTTTCTATGCTGAACTTTTTTACTGAATAAAGATAAACTGACGGAATAACAGCGACTGCCTGAAAAATCGCTGAAATAAAAATCCCTGTCATCTGACCTGCGGAATATGCTGAGGAGGTGCATATCATGCTGAATGCACTGATTATAATAAGCATTGCAAATGCATGGCCTTTGCTGATTTTATTTGTCATATGGCATATACACCTACTTTCTGTTTAATTTTTCAACTGTGAAATTGCCGTGCTGCATTTTTCTGAATCCGACTCTTGTCACAATATCACGCATAGCTCTGAATGTGAACGGTGAAACAGGTGCAGTATACGGAAATCCATAATCCTCTGTGGCACATATATTGAAAAGCACTGCTGCTCCAAGCAGACTTATCCCGTAAAGTCCCCACAATCCTCCGCATATCAGAAAAAGAAATCTTAAAACTGTAACAGGCTGATTAAGGTCAGGTATAACAAATCCGCTTGTTACAGCAAGTGCTACGACTGTAAGCACAGGCGTGCTTATAAATCCTGATTCAACAGCAGCATCTCCGATTATAAGTCCGCCTACTATGCTTACAGCTCCTCCTACGACCTTCGGAAGCCGCAGCCCTGCCTCCCTTATAACTTCATACATTATAAGAACTCCGAATGCCTCGGTTATAAGCGAAAAAGGAGCGTTTTTTTCCGAATCTGCAAGAATAAGCAGAAGCGTCCGGTTCAGCAGCTCCGGATGATGTACCGCTATTGCAATATATACTGCCGGTGAAAGTACTGCAAGTATAAACGCTATATATTTTATCCATCTTATAAACGCTGCATAATACGGCTTGCAGTTATAGTCATCTATTGTCTGGAAACTCTCCGTAAAAAGTTTTGGTATAACTATTGCAAAAGGCGTTCCGTCAACAAGCAGTGCAACTCTCCCTTCAAGCAGCTTTGAACATAATACATCAGGTCGTTCAGTCGTTCCTGTTGAATCAAAAAATCTCATTCTCGGTCTTTGCAGAAAAGGCTGTATATATCCCGTTGAAAGAATAGTTTCAAGACTGCTCTTTTTAAGGGATTTTTTTATATCAGAAATAAGATTTTCCGGAACTCTGTCACGCATATAGCAAAGACATAAATCTGTCTGGCTCTTATCTCCCATTACAAACAGTTCAAGCTTTAAATACGGTGTTTTCATACGCCGCCTTATAAGTGACATATTAGTTCTTACAACTTCAACAAATCCCTCATGCGAACCGGTAACATTCTGTTCTCCTGAAGGTTCGCTTATGCCTCTTACATTATATCCCTGAACCCCGAATGCAAGTGCTTTTCCCACTCCGTCAATTATAACCACTGCAAAGCCGGAATTCATCGCTCTGAAAAGCTGTGCATAATTATCAGCTTCCATACGGTCAGCAGACATGAGCATTTTATCCATCATATGATTATAAAGTTTTTTTCCGTCAGTTTTCCCTATATCAATTTTAGTAAGCGGCAGCAGTACAAGCTCTGTTATTGTTGATGTTGAAAACATTCCCTCACAGCAAAGCAATGCTATTTTTATACCGCTTGCTTCAATCTCATTTACAAGCAGGTCAGATGTACTGTCACATATCTCCTTTATCCTTGCAATATTTTTCTTTATATCCGGAATTATTTTTTCATTCTCAAATGCAAGTTTGTCGTCCATTGAATTTGACATAAGTAAACAGCTCCTTTCAGTAAGCGGCAAACTGCCGCCTGTAATCTGTAAAATATACGCCCATTGGTTTTACTGTTGACCAATGATTTTTTATGCAGAAAATAATTATCAGATTTTATGGTTTATCAATGATTTTATTGATTGACCAATAATTTTTTATACAGAAAACAAATATTAAATTTATGGTTTAACTATAATTTCGGCGGGCGACCAATGGTCGCCCCTACAGAAATAACCATCAGATTTGCGTTGATTATCATAATTTCAGATGAGAAATCAATGATTTTTCATACATAAAAAATAATTATCTGATTTTAATATTATTAACTGCATCTGTGCAAATAATACTGTATATTAAAAAAAAACAAAGGCATAATAAAATCTGAGGTGAAACTGAATTATGCTGCTTATAGTAATACGTTCGCTTATACTTTATACTGCTGTTGTGCTTTCGGTAAGACTTATGGGAAAACGTCAGATAGGTGAGCTTCAGCCAACTGAACTTGTAATAACTATACTTATTTCAAATATCGCTACTGTAACGCTTGAAGATACCGGTATTCCCCTGATTTCCGGCATAATGCCGATACTCCTTCTCGTATGCCTTGAAATAATAATGTCCTGGATAACTCTTAAAAACAGACGCATAAGACAACTCGTTTCAGGAAGTCCTCAGATTATAATCCGTGACGGCGTAATCGACCAGAAACAACTCCGTGAACTGAGATTTTCTATTGATGATGTTATGGAATCTCTGCGTTCCTGCAACGTTTTTGATATCAGTGAGGTTCAGTTCGCTATTGTCGAAACTACCGGAAAAATCTCTGTATACAGCAGATTCCCTTACAGAAATGTCACTAACCATGATATCGGCATATCAGGTACATCTTCTGACCCGCCCTGCATTATCATAAATGACGGCATTTTCCTCGGAAAAGCTTTCAGCATTTTAAATCTCGAAAAAAAATGGCTTGATGATATACTTCAGAAAAAACAGCTTCAGGTTAAGGATATTTTCCTTATGACTGCTGACAGAAACGGCAACTACAATATCATTGAAAAGGAGCTGTGACTCTTTTATGACAAGAATTAAATCCGCTGCGGCTATACTTGCAATAATCCTTGCTTTATCCGTTTTTTCTCTCTGCTTTATAAAATCAGAAACTGCTAAGATGATAAAAATGACAGAACAGCTCCAGACTCTTACCGAAAATGGTGAAACTCAGATGGCTGTTGAAAAAACTGATGAAATTCTTTTATGCTGGGAGGTCACTTTCAGAAAATTAAGTCCTCTCGTCAGAAATGACAGGCTTTCTGCTGTCCGTTCCTCACTTGTCAGAATAAAACCTCTTATAATCAGCGACAGCGATGAAGTCTATGCTGAAATAGAAAGTATTCAGTCTTTGCTTTTTATGATTTCTGAAAATGAAACGCCTTATCTTCATAATATTTTCTGATAAAAAAAGGATAAAGGCTTGTTTTGCCTTTATCCTTTTATTTCAGTACTGGATTTTGCATTCATATCTTGAACAGCCATTGTTAGCACTGATATTAATATTCCTTATAAGACACATACATTTAGCTGATGTATCAAGCTTCCACGACCCCATGCTTGGAGTTATAGGCTGTATGTACTGATTTTGCGGGTCATACCAGTATTTGCAGAATCCACATCTTTTTGAAGCTTTTATATTAACATTCATAAAAGACACTAATTTTTCACCTCACTTATTATTTGTAATCGTCAAAGTCGATGTATCCATTTTTTTTGTCTTCCATTTTTTCTTCGTGTGAATATTTTCCGTCGTCAGCTACATTTCCGATAGCACCACCGAGTATTCCGCCTACCAATGCTCCTAAAGGACCGCCTACAGCAGCACCAATAGTAGCACCGATTGCCAATCCGGCAGTTGTTTCTGTACTGCCCTTTTTTTTGTTTTCATCAGATATGTTTGCCATAATAAAATTCCTCCTGTTTTATAATTTTTTATTTATTTAAAATAATGCTCTAATTATTGCAATAACCAAAGCGAGCATTGAACCTATAAATAAACATTTAGTCAATACCATGATTTTACTTTCATCAAATACTGAACCTGCAAGAAGCCCAACGCCTGATAACAGCAACAAAACAATGAAGGCTTTTAATTCTGTATTTTCTGATTCTTTGATTGCCATGAATATTATTACAATTATTGAAATAATAACGATAAATCCAACAAGAAATGACATAAACAGAACTTCTCCTTTTAATATTAAAATACAGCAATAATTTACTGTATTTTCATTATATCACCTTTAATTGCAAAATGCAAGCGTTTTGCACTACAAAATAATTGCAAAATAATTGTGCATTATATACAAATTTAAAATCAGAATACATAACTATTTTACTGAAAATCAGCATTTTTAATTATCTGCTTTACAACGCATGATTTTTGCACTATAAATAAATTGCAAAATTATTGTATATTTCGTACAAATAATATTGCATAATAGTTAAAAAGGAGTGTTTTTTTATGTTTAAAATACAAAAAGGTTATGATACGGTCAATAAAACGTTTCGTCTTCCGGTGGAACTTGTGGAAAAACTTGACGAACTTGCATTTCAGAATAAGCTTTCCCTCAATCAGCTGGTTATTCAGTGTCTTAATTATGCAGTTGAAAATCTTGACGATGATGATAATTTACATAATAATGGCAAAATTTGATTTTCCCCCTCCGGCGTTGATTTTTATTGGTCTGTATGCTAAAATATTCTTGACATAATAATATAAAAGGAGAATTTTTTTATGCCAAGATTTTTTCTTCCGGTTTCAGAAAATGACAGCTTTATCACTGTTACAGGCGATAATGCAAGACATATCAGCCGCTCTCTGCGTATGAAAATAGGTGAGGAGCTTACTGTTACCTGTCAGGGAACTGACTATAAATGCGATATATCAGAAATAGACAGTGAATCAGTTACTCTCAGAATTATTTCCGCTGAACGCTGTCAGGCTGAACCTGATGTTAAAATTACTCTCTATCAGGCTGTTCCCAAATCAGACAAGCTTGAATTTATTATCCAGAAAGCCGTTGAACTTGGAGTAACTGCGATAGTTCCCGTTATGACAAGAAGATGCGTTTCACGTCCGACACAAAAAGATTTTGCAAGAAAACTTGTAAGATTTGAAAAAATTGCTCATGAGGCTTCAAAACAATCCGGACGTGGAATTATACCCTCAGTTTCTGAAATAGTTCCATTTAAGACTGCTGTATCTATGATGCAGAATGATGACCGTGCGGTTATGCTCTATGAAAACGGAGGAATTCATTTCTCTGAAACAGGTATAGAAAAAGCTGAATCCATCTCAATCCTTGTAGGCAGTGAAGGCGGATTTGATGAGGAAGAAGCTGAATACGCAAAATCCTGTGGTATTATCCCCGTATGGCTCGGCAGGAGAATTTTAAGATGTGAAACTGCTCCTGTGGCGGCTCTTTCAATTGCTATGTTCATGACTAAAAATATCTGAATACGGGAAAAATAAAATTATCGGTTTAAGATGATTTATACAAAAAAATTCGTTTTTTACTTGACAGATTATTCATAATGCAGTATAATTATAAATAAGCTCAGATTTTGTAAAGAAATATTAACGGCTTTGTATGCCGCAGAATTTATCTTGAAAAGGAGTCAATTATTATGAAAAAAACTTTGTTATGCCTTATCGGTGCAGCTGTTGCTGTTACTTCCGCTGCTGTTGCAATTGCTGCCGCTAAAAACGTATGCGATAAAAAAAGAAAAAAAATAAAATTCACTGAATGTGAAGATGATTTCGATGACGATTTCTTTGACGGCGAAGAAGAATTTGTTGATTATACCTGTCAGTGCGGCGAATGCCCTGATGATGAATGCTCTGAAGAAAATAAAGATGAAAAAGAACCGGAAACTGACAAAAATGAAGCCTCTGAAGAAAAAACTGAGGAAAAGGAAGTTTCTGAGGAAAAAGCTGACGCTGAACCTGAAAAAGAAGAATAATAATATAAAAACTGTATCGGGTGAGCTTTTCACCCGATACAAAAAATCCGTTCTTTTGCGGTAAATACTAAGTTTCTGATACTTTTCAAAAATTTTTTAAAATTTTTTTCAAAAAACTATTGACAAATGCTTTGTTTTGAGTTATAATAATGAAGCTGTCTGATATGAATGACAAAACGAGGCGTAACTCAGTTTGGTAGAGTGCTTGGTTTGGGACCAAGATGCCGCAGGTTCGAGTCCTGTCGCCTCGACTTTCTGAATGCTGGTGTAGCTCAGTTGGTAGAGCAGCTGATTTGTAATCAGCAGGTCGGGGGTTCGAGTCCGTCCACCAGCTTCATAAAAAACTTTTTCAAAAAATTTTAAAAAGTACTTGACAAGCTCATAAAACTATGATATAATAATTCTTGTCGCTGTGCTGGTGTAGCTCAGTTGGTAGAGCAGCTGATTTGTAATCAGCAGGTCGGGGGTTCGAGTCCGTCCACCAGCTCCATTTAAACTTAATATGGGAGAGTTCCCGAGTGGCCAAAGGGGGCAGACTGTAAATCTGTTGTTCTTTAACTTCGATGGTTCGAATCCATCCTCTCCCACTTTTTCTATTAAACCCTGCATAATAATGCGGGTTTTTTTTATGCCTTGAAAAAATAGCTTTTTGCATATAAAATATTCCGATATTTTTTGTCAAACTGACACATTTCATTAACGCCAATTCGATGATTGCTATTTGTAGGGGCGAACTGCGTTCGCCCGTTGGATTTATGGAATTTCAGGCGGGCAAACACAGTTCGCCCCTACAGAATAAACGAAAAAATTCCTTGTTTTTAATCATAAAATTTTGGCGTTTCATTATGATAAACCATAACGGGTGGAATATTTCCGCCCATATTATAAAATAAAACCATTTTATGGAGGTTAAAAATCTATGGTAAGAGAAGATTTGAGAAATATTGCGATTATTGCACACGTTGACCACGGCAAAACTACTCTTGTTGACGAAATGCTCAAACAGGGCGGTGCTTTCAGAGAAAATCAGACCGTTGAAGAACGTGTCATGGACAGCAATGACATCGAAAAAGAACGTGGCATTACTATCCTTGCCAAAAATACTTCCGTATGCTATAACGGTATTAAGATAAATATTATAGATACTCCGGGGCACGCTGATTTCGGAGGCGAAGTTGAACGTGTCCTCAATATGGTTGACGGCGTTGTTCTCCTCGTTGATGCAGCCGAAGGCCCTATGCCGCAGACAAGATTCGTTCTTTCAAAAGCTCTTGAAATGGGTCTTAAAGTTATCGTTGTTGTAAACAAGATTGACCGCCCTGATGCAAGACTTGACGAAATAGGCGATGAAGTCCTTGAACTTCTCCTTGACCTCGATGCAAACGAGGAACAGCTTGAAAGCCCTATCCTTTTCTGTTCAGGCAGAGCCGGTACTGCTTCACTCAGCCAGTATGAAGAAGGCAAAGACCTTACTCCTCTCTTTGATACAATCGTCAACTATATCGAACCGCCTAAGGGTGATGAAAATGCTCCTCTCCAGATGATTATTTCTTCTATTGACTATAATGATTATGTCGGAAGAATCGGTATAGGCAGAATCGAAAGAGGCAGCATAAAGGTAAATCAGAATGTTACTGTAGGCGATTATCATGAATCCAAAAAGCCTTATAACTCAAAGGTTGTAAGCATTCTCCAGATTCAGGAGCTTCAGAGAGTTCCTGTTCAGGAAGCCAAAGTCGGCGATATCGTATGGATAAGCGGTATGGAAAATATCACTATAGGCGATACTGTCTGTGATGTAAGCTGCTTTGAACCGCTTCCTTTCGTTAAAATCAGCGAACCTACACTTGAAATGACATTCTCTGTAAACGACAGCCCGTTTGCCGGCAGAGAGGGCAAATATGTCACATCAAGACAGCTCCGTGAACGTCTTTTTAAAGAACTCCTCAGAGATGTTTCACTGCGTGTTTCAGAAACTGAAAATACTGACGCATTCAGAGTATGCGGCAGAGGCGAAATGCATCTCTCAATTCTTATCGAAAATATGCGTCGTGAAGGCTATGAACTTTCTGTTTCAACTCCAAGAGTGCTTTTCAAGGAGATAGACGGCGTTAAATGCGAACCTATGGAACGCCTTGTAATTGATGTTCCTAATGACTGCACAGGTTCAGTTATGGAAAAAATGGGTACAAGAAAAGGCGAAATGATAGATATGCACCCTCAGGGCAGCCGTACAAGACTTGAATTTATTATACCTGCAAGAGGTCTTCTCGGCTATAAGAGCGAATTTCTCACAGATACCAAGGGCGAAGGCATAATGAGCAGTATTTTTGACGGATATCAGCCGTATAAGGGCGATATTCCAAAAAGAAATACAGGTTCTCTCGTTTCATTTGAAACAGGCGAAGCTGTAACATATGGTCTTTATAACGCTCAGGAAAGAGGCTCACTCTTTATAGGTGCAGGAACTCCTGTATATGAGGGAATGATAGTCGGTGCTTCTCCTAAGGTTGAAGACCTTGTTGTAAATGTCTGCAAGAAAAAGCATCTTACAAATACCCGTGCAAGCGGAAGTGATGACGCATTAAGACTCGTTCCACCAAGAAAACTTAGTCTTGAGGACAGCCTTGAATTTATCACTGATGATGAACTTCTTGAAATTACTCCGAAATCAATCCGTATCAGAAAACAGATTTTAAGCAATACTCTCCGTGCAAAAACAAAGGCTAAAGTATGATAAAACAAAAAACGTACAGATTTTAATCTGTACGTTTTTTTATTTATGGAGATGATGGGGCTCGAACCCACGACCTTTTGACTGCCAGTCAAACACTCTCCCAGCTGAGCTACACCCCCAGATTTATGCTATAATTATATTATATAATAGCCGGAATGTCAAGCTGTTTAAGATTTTTTGAAAAATTTTAAAATTTTTTTCAAAAAAGTATTGACAAGTATAAAAAAACATGGTATACT
>ERZ808240.1028-NODE-1028-length-35586-cov-5.083645_pt1 | contig 35586 bp, 25 predicted proteins | sample MGYA00521084_ERZ808240 | MGnify/ENA primary metagenome ERZ808240 (study PRJEB31516, sample SAMN03275571) | gut metagenome | biome: mammalia-associated habitat; material: feces | host: Papio cynocephalus | place: Kenya | collected 2012-08-06 ... | reverse complement strand
TATAAGAGTGAACAGAAAGTTACTTTAAAAGAAGCATTTAAAATAGCAATAGATGCAATACCTTCATTATTATTAATAGTTATTGTTATAGGTGGAATCATTACAGGTGCATTTACAGCAACAGAAGGTTCAGTTGTAGCAGTAGTGTATAGCTTAATATTATCATTTATATATAAGACTATTAAGCCTAAGGATATAGGGGCGATACTTAAGGACAGTGCAGAAACAACAGGTATTATTGTATTCCTTATTGGTGTATCAAGTGTAATGGCATGGGTTATGGCATTTACAGGAATTCCAAGTGCTATATCAACAGCATTACTTGGAATAAGCAATAACAAAGTTGTAATCTTACTTATTATAAATATTGTGCTTTTATTTGTTGGTACATTTATGGATATAACGCCAGCAATACTTATATTTACACCTATATTCCTTCCAATATGTAAAGCATTTGGAATGAGTTCAATACAGTTCGGAATTATGCTTACATATAATTTATGTATAGGAACAATTACACCACCAGTTGGTAATATCCTTTTCGTAGGTGTCAAGGTTGCCAAAGTTAAGCTAGAGAGTGTAATTAAGCCACTGTTACCATTTTATGCGGTAATATTTGCAGTACTTATGCTTGTAACATTTGTATCAGGAATATCAATGTTCCTGCCACATCTTATGGGATATTAAGCGGGTTATAGTTATTGTCTGGAATATATTAAGTTAAAGTAATAGATATTAGACTAATTAATTCCAGACAAAGCTTTATTGATTAATAATATGGGGATTGTATTGTTAGATATAAAGTTCAAAATAAATAATATGCATGTATAAGTTAGTGACAAAATACATTTTGACACTGACATCAGCATATTACTATAAACAATAAAAATAAAAGTGCATTTGTATAAAAGGCACAGAATTGAGGATTAATATGGAAATGACATTACGCTGGTATGGACCAGGATATGATTCAGTAACTTTAGAGCAGATAAGACAGGTTCCGGGAGTAAAAGGTGTTATAACAACACTTATGGGAAAACAGCCGGGAGAATTATGGACGTTAGATGAGGTAAATGAGTTAAAGAATATAGTTCATGCAGCAGGTCTTAGTATTATAGGTATTGAGTCTGTTAATGTATCAGATGATATTAAGATAGGTACAGCTAAGAGAGATGAGCATATAGAAAATTATATAAAAACTCTTGAAAACATAGGAAAAGCTGGAATTCATATGGTATGTTACAACTTTATGCCTGTATTCGACTGGACAAGAACAGATCTGGCAAGACCAAGAAAAGATGGTTCAACAGTACTTGCTTATAATCAGGAGATTGTAGATAAAATTGATCCTGAACATATGAGAGAGTCTGTAAGTAAGATGTCTAATGGTTTTGTTATGCCGGGGTGGGAACCAGAAAGATTAGCTAAGCTTGAAGAGTTGTTTGCAGCATATAAAGATATTGATGCAGATAAGCTGTTTGATAATCTTGTATATTTTCTTAAGGCTATAGGAGATGTATGTAAGAAATATGATATTAAGATGGGAATTCATCCAGATGATCCAGCTTGGCCTATATTTGGACTTCCAAGAATAATGAAGAATAAAGAAGATGTTGAAAGGTTATTAAAAGCTGTAGATGAACCTTATAATGGAATTACACTTTGTACAGGTTCACTTGGTTCTAATCCTAAGAATGATATACCAGAAATTATCAGAGCTGCAAAGGGAAGAATTGCATTTGCACATGTAAGAAATCTTAAGTATAACTTTGAAGGTGACTTTGAGGAAGCAGCACATCTTTCATCAGATGGTTCAATGGATATGTATGCGGTTATGAAAGCATTACACGATACAGGCTTTGATGGAATAATCAGACCGGACCACGGAAGAATGGTATGGGGAGAAAAGGCTATGCCAGGTTATGGTTTATATGACAGAGCGATGGGTGCCTGCTATCTTCAGGGCTTATGGGAAGCAATATTAAAGCAGGATAAATAATTAACGTATTAGTGTAGCTGTAAAGACAGAGCATATAAGGAGGATTCAGTTATGGAACTGACATTACAGGGAATTAAAGATAAAGATGCCTGGGAAAGCGCAGGCGTGAAATTACCTGCATATGATATTGTTAAAGTGTCAGAAGAAACAAAAAAGTCACCAGTATGGGTACATTTTGGTGCAGGTAATATATTCAGGATATTTATAGGTGGAATAGCAGACAGGCTTATTGAAAAGGGTGAGATGAATAAAGGAATTACATGTGTCGAAACATTTGATTTCGATGTTGTAGATAAAATATACAAGCCTTTTGATAATCTCGTACTTGCTGTAACATTAAAGACTGATGGAAGTACACAAAAAGAAGTGTATGGTTCTTTAACAGAAGCTATTAAAGCTGATTCAGATTTAGCTTATGAATGGAAGAGATTAAAGGATATATTTGTTAATAAAGATTTACAGATGATATCTTTTACAATAACTGAAAAGGGATATGCTTTAAGAAATTCATCAGGTGATTATTTTCCATTTATAGAAAGAGATATAGATTATGGTCCAGATAAAGCAAAGTCTGCTATGGCTATAGTATGTGCATTATTATATGAAAGATTTAAAGCTGGAAGATATCCTTTAGCAGTTGTTTCAATGGATAATTGTTCTCATAATGGAGAAAAGTTAAGAAACTCTGTTATAACTATGGCTGATGAATGGATAAAAAGAGGTTTTATGCCACAGGATTTTGCAGATTATATAAGAGATGAAAATGTAGTATCATTTCCATGGTCTATGATAGATAAAATAACTCCAAGACCAGCAGAGTCTGTAGCCAAAGAACTTAAAGCGGCAGGAATAGACAATATGGAGCATATTATTACATCTAAGAATACATATATCGCACCATATGTTAATGCAGAAGCACCACAGTATCTTGTTATAGAAGATAATTTCCCTAATGGAAGACCAGCACTTGAGAAAGCTGGCGTATATATGACAGACAGAGATACAGTTAATAAGGTAGAAAGGATGAAAGTAACAACATGCCTTAATCCTTTGCATACAGCACTTGCTGTATATGGATGTCTGCTTGACTATACGCTTATTGCGACAGAAATGCAGGATAATGAGCTTAGAAAATTAGTAGAAGTAATCGGCTTAAAGGAAGGTATGCCGGTTGTTACAGACCCAGGTATAATTTCACCTAAGGAATTCGTGGATGAGGTACTTAATATAAGAATTCCTAATCCTTATATGCCAGATACACCACAGAGAATTGCAACAGATACATCACAGAAAGTTGGTATAAGATATGGTGAAACTATTAAATCATATGTAGAAAAATGTGGTACAGCAGAAGAATTAACAGGAATTCCACTTGCTATTGCAGGCTGGTGCAGATATTTGTTAGGTGTTGATGATAATGGCAATAAGATGGAATTGTCATCAGACCCTATGTTAGAAGAACTTACATCACAGTTAGCTGGTGTAAAGCTTGGAGATGTATCTACATACAATGGACAGTTAAAGAATATATTATCAAATGAGCATATATTTGGTATTAATCTTTATAAAGCTGGAATTGGAAATAAGATTGAAGATATCTTTAAAGAACTTATTGCTGGTAATGGTGCAGTAAGGGAAACATTAAGAAAATATATGGCATAATAGATACCAGACAAAAAATTGTTATTTAATCAAACAAGACGTATTGATTACTTTTAACATAAACTTGCCAAACTTTCAATAAATTAATTACATTTTCAATTTTAATAATAAGTATATTATTACGTTGAGTTTGAATTAAATATATTTATGATGTATTATAACTTACACATCATATTTTTACCCTAACCTTTTTAAAGAGAGCTTATATAAAAGCTGATTGGCTTTTGTATGGGCTCTTTTTTAGTTAATCATTATAGCGGGTATAGTTATTGTGTAAGTTTAATATAGTTATAGTGTTGGTTTATTGACAATAATAAAGAATAGTGTTATATTACTCCACCCTATCATCTTAATTCATCATTAATTAAAGCAGATGATTGTTGGATACATATGATGTAATTCAATAAATATGAGGGGATGAAAGGATTAGAGTGGTTTTATGACATTTTATCAGGAATTACAGTTAAGTTCGACAGGCTCTAAGCAGCTTATTAAGAACACGAAGGACACTAAAGAAAAGAGAAGGCATATATTAATATATAATTTCAAGGTGTACCTTGTTATGGTATTCTGTGTTGCAGTTGTTACAGTATTCAGTAAGTTACTTGGTAGTGCTAACAGCGTGGTAGGTGTTACAGTACTTCTTGCAGTGCTTGTGTTAAGACAGGCGGACTTTGGAATAAAGACATCGCATGGACTTTTGTCTATTATGGGAATATATGCTATACTGATAGCAGGTCCAAGGCTTAGTAATATGGTGCCGCCTGTTGCAGCATTTCTTATTAATATAATATGCATAATGCTTCTTATGATAATGGGATGTCACAATGTAATTATGTATAATCATTCAACATTCGTGCTTGGATATCTGTTATTACAGGGGTATGATGTTACTGGACAGGATTATGTGTTAAGAGTTATAGGACTTCTTTGTGGTATGGTTATCTGCATGATTATATTTTATAAGAACCAGAAGAACAGACCATATCGAAGAACTTTTCAGGATTTGTTTTATGAATTCAATATTAATTCAGCGAGAAACAGATGGTATATCAAGCTTACATTTATAGTATCAAGTGCAATGCTTGTGATGAATCTGCTTAATATTCCAAGAGCGATGTGGATAGGTATAGCATGTATGTCAGTGTGCCTGCCATTTTCAAAGGATATAGAAGGACGTGTTGGTAAGAGAGGTGCGTTCAATGTTGTTGTATGCCTGATTTTTTCAATTTTATATACAGTACTTCCACGGTCAATGTATCCATATATCGGTATAATAGGCGGAATAGGTGTTGGATATTCAGCAAGCTATGAGTGGCAGACAGTATTTAATACATTTGGCGCACTTTCAATAGCGGCGGAATTGTTCGGACTTAAATATGCTGTTTTACTTAGAATTGGTGTTAATGTAATAGGGGCGGCATATACATTGTTATGTGACAGAGTGATAGATAAGGTATATAATTGGTGTACACAGCGAAAAGTAGAAACTGTGTGATGTATATGAATCCGGCAGCATTGTAAGATTATCAGTTACAAAACAATGATTTTTACATATTAGAAATTCAAGATGATATATTTGTCGAGTTATATAATGCGGACGATGAATTATCTATGAGGGATAACAATTCATCAGCATTTAATTTACGTTATATATTGTATACGACAAAGCTGTCAAAACATGCGCTTGGAATGGCAGTAGATATTAATACACTTTATAATCCTTATATCAAAGAGGTAGATGGAAGACTTAGCATAGAGCTGGCTGATGCAGCAGAGTATGTGGACAGAAGTAAGGATTTTCAATACAATATTGACTATGATATCATAATTATATTGGTGAGAAGATAACGGAGAATAAAATAATATATGGAAGAGACAATTAATTCAGAAGCAAGGCTGTCAACTTTCGAGGCGATAAGTATGATAGTCGGTAACAGTATAGGAACGGGCATCATAGCAGTACCATATCTTGCAACAAGAAACAGTATGTGGGATGTTATATGGATGGTAGCCATTGCTTATATAGTCAATGTAATACTTCATTTAATAATAGCAGAACTTTCTTATAATAATGGAGGTGTACAGCTTGTAAAAAGCTTTGAGGGAGAGCTTTTTACTGGCAGCATGAAAAAGGTATTCAGCTGGATAATGTTTATAGTATATGGACTTGCTATTATGATAGGCGTGAGTGGCAATATTAATGGTGGAGCACAGATATTTGTAAGCTGGTTTAATATTCCTTTGTGGGCAGCACAGCTTATATATTATGTGATAGCGGGAATAGTGGTATTTATAGGAATGAAGGCTGTAGGAATAGCACAGAAGTATGCAGTCGCAGCACTTATGGTTATAGTTGCAGTTATGACGTTTGGAACATTTATGCATCCAGTTAATGCACTGTATACAGCACCATTCCATCTTAATAATCTGCTTGCTCTTTATAGTATGGTAGTTTTTGCAACATCAGCTAATCAGGCTGTTATACAGGTGGTTAAGGGACTTAATGGAGATGCAGGAAAGATAAGAAAGACAATATTTGCAGGTTTTGGATTATCCTCTCTTTTCGTGCTTGTTGTAACACTAACTGTACTTCTTGGAACTAAAGGAACACTGGATAAAGAGCTTGCATATATGCAGCTTGGGGAAAGCATAGGAAGCTGGGCTGTTGTTCTTGCTGGTATATTTTCTTTGTTTGCACTGCTTACAACGTTCTGGTCTAATACGCTTGCACTAAGAGATGTGGTTCATGAACAGATAGGAACTGGCAACAGAATAAGCTGGCTTATAGCTACTATTCCATGTATACTTTTTGCTATATTTGGTGTCAGCAGTTTTATAGTTCTTACAAGAATAATGAGTGGTGTTGTTGTACTTGTAAGCATTATGCTTGTACTGACTTATGGAAAGTCAAGGAAAAAAGCTGGAAGCAGTCCTATATGCAAAGTGTTTGGTACGGTTCCATTTCAGGTATTAATGGTTATATCTACATTAATATCAGCAATAGGGGCACTTATACCATTAAGCTGAATATGATTGTGCCTTCGAGCACCTGACACCAAATCGGTATGTGAAAAAGCATGCGCAGAAAAGAGGATTATTATGTATAAGTCGGATGATTTTAAGCAACTTGATAGCGAAACCTTTACACTTAGGATAAATACCAGAAAGGATTACAAAATCCTTCAGCTAACAGATCTGCATCTGGGATTTGGAATATTTTCAGGAAAGAAGGACAGACTTGCCCTAAGGGCAGTAAGTCAGATTATTAAAAGGACAAAACCAGACCTTATAGTGTTTACAGGTGATTCAATATTTCCATTTTTTCCTAAAGCAGGAACTATGAATAATAAGCGGCAGGCAGAGATATTTATAAGATTTATGGATAGATTCAGTATACCATATGCGCTTGTTTATGGTAATCATGATTGTGAAATGTTCGCAAAGTATAATAAGGACAAGCTTTCTGATATATATAGTTCGGGGGAATATAGCATATTTACCAAAGGAAGAGAAGATATATACGGAATGGGTAACTACTTTATCAACCTTACAGACAGTGATGGTAAAGTTATACTTCCTCTTGTTTTTCTTGATTCTAATATGTATGGAGAGGGTGGATGGTTTTACAGTGGTTTTGATTGTATACATGAAGACCAGGCCGACTGGTGCATGGATAAGCTTAATAAGCTGAAAATAAATAATAAAGATCTAAAGGCTATGGCATTTTTTCATATTCCTGTAAATGAGTTTAAAGAGGCTTACGAAAAGCTGAAAATGGGAGATAAAAATGTAATATATAAGCATGGTAATATAGGTGAGGCTGATGATCATTTTGGAGTTCCTAAGTATAAAGGAACATTTTTTAATAAAGCTGTGGATAATGGCATGATAAAATGGATGTTTTGTGGACATGACCACCTCAATACATTATCTCTTGTGTATAAAGGCATACAGATGACGTATGGAATGTCGATAGATTACCTTGGCTATAAAGGAATAAGTAAAAGGCATACACAAAGAGGTGGAACACTGATAACAAGACATGTGGATGGAAGTATCGGCATTAAAATGATTCCACTTGATGAAAGATGATAAGATATTTTTGAAAACAAAACATAATAAAAGATAGTATACAGATAGTATATACGATTAGTGGCAGTAGTAATTAGGTAAGAATAATTACTACTGCCATTTTTATTTAATAATTCAGCATCATTTTTGCTTATTGTTCTTTGGCGTTATTTTATCAATTGTCATTTTTGAAAAGAATTTATTAGTTTATGACAAATATAATAACAGCATATTAAATAAAGCTGAATACATTTAGTAACTAAATGAATATGGTAACAGAAAATGATTATTAACTAAATGTAATCATTAACAAAAAGTAGTCAATAATTAAATATATTCAGTTTTAATAAAAGCATACTTATAACACAGCAGAGTTGAAAGGAGTACAATCAATGATATTTAATAATAATAATCCAGAGAACCTTGATAAACAGTATCGTACAATAAAAAGAGTCATACAGGATATAAAGGATAATAAGTGGGAGATGATAAGAAAAGATATATTATCGGATAAAATATCGGGAACCAAACTTAAGAGTTGTACAGGAAAAAACAAAAGAAAAAAAATCGATTGTTCAGGTGTTGAAACTTTTAATGGTGAAAGAAAAGTTGCCGGTGATATAGAACTTGAAAAAGATGGAGAGAATTCAGGTGTATACATTAAATATGATATTCCACTAGTCATAGCAGCAATGCTCATGGAAGATATGGAAGTGTTAAAGTATCTTTGTAAGGAATATGATTACAGATTGTTTGGTGATATAGTCAGCAGTAATAAAAAATATTTAGTAAACAGCGATTGTGATATTGTCATTAAAAGACTTGAAGGTACGCTTATGCCACAGGTCTCACTTCTTATTACTTCAGGATATTGTGAAAATATATTGCAGATCAGCAGGGAAATATTGATAGCATATATATTGTGGAATATCGGAAAAGAGACAGAGTTTAGTTTTGAACTGATGCTGGCACTAGAAGATGAGTATAGGAAAGATGCAGAGTGTAAAGAGATGTATAGGTGCTGCATGCACGATTCTATACAGATGCTTGTGTATGAGGATTATAAAAGCCTTGCTGTGGAAAAACTGAAGAATTACATGCCTCAATTATATGAAGATATGGTAAAAAACATTACAGAAGAACTAAATGTTACATATGATGTAATGAAAGATTCATTTATTGCAAATATGTCTGTAACAAGAAAAGTGTTGGAGGAATAAGAGAATGGGATTAAAAGTTAAAATAGCAGAAAAGAAAGAACAGATAGAAGATAGCAGGATAAATGAATATGTAAAGTCTTTTTTGGATGTTACTTATGCATATGTACCTAAATGTATGAACTCCGATATGGTAAATAATCCGTTTTATAATGGCAGCAATGTAACATCTACAGATAGATATACCGAGTGGGATATAGTGGTGTATGAAGCTGATGAAACAATAAAAAAGATAATTAAAAGAAAGAAAGAAGAATGTGAAAATAGTTATCATAAAAATATGGAAAGGTATGAATATTTTAAAAGTGAAATCAGGTATGTAGGAGAACAAATAAGTGATGCTATATATTTTAAGTTGCTTGTTAAGATATGGGTTGAGTTATATAAGATAAAAGATAATGTACATGTAACAAATGTCTTTAACCCATATGCAGAAGATAATGAAGAAAGCAAAAAACTCAGATTATATAGGGAAAAGCTGTTCCCAAGTTATGAAAACCTGATTAAGGATGAACTACAGAGAATAGATGGCAGAAATTACTGCATTAAAAAGGCGTATTTAAAAACCATTGATGTTGATAATTCTGGATGTATTAATCAGCTTCTTTTCTATAAAAATGAACTTTCTCCAAAGGGGGAGCTAATGATTGATATCAGCTGTTGTACAGCTATGGGTATACCATCGGTTAAGGAATACTGGCTATCAGATACCATTGATAGTGATAAAAGAATAAATAATATATTAAGAGTGTGGCAGGAATGCACAATATTAATAAAAAACCCGTCTTATCTTTATAAATATCAGAAAAGAATAATTGATGAATGCGAGGAATCAATATTTCATAAGGCGGTCAAAGGAGGGCTTTTTCCCAATGCAATATTAAGACAGGCACTTGAATATGCAAGAAAAAACAATAAAACTGATAAGCTGCCTTATCTTATATGGTTAAATAACAGCAGAATATAATACATTGTAAAAGTAATTAAGATTATAACAATAACTTTTCACAGGTAAAATAATAACAAAGCGATATATAACATGCGCAGAAATGAGGTAATTATGGCTAGATATGAATATACAATCAATAGTGCAAAACAGGAAATAAAAAATAGTATAAGTGTATATATGATGAAGGATGAAGCAGGTAATTATATAATTCCGGAAAACAAGAAAAATCCTTTTTACATAGTCGGTGCTCCTGGAATCGGTAAAACAGAGATGGCATCCCAGATTGCAAGTGAGCTAGGTATAGGTTTTATGTCAACATCACTTTCTCACCATACAAGAAATTCGGTGTTGGGTCTGCCTGTTATTACAGATTTTAAAGGTGAGAAAAGTACAGAATATACAATATCAGATATATTGTTACAGGTTATGAAGAAATGTGAAAAAGGACAGAAAGAAGGCATACTTCTGATAGATGAGTTTGCATCAATGAGTGAAGCATTAGTAGCACCTATGCTTGCATTTTTACAGAATAAGTGCATTGGTAATCATTATCTTCCTGAAGGCTGGGTGCTTATATTATGCAGTAATCCGCCAGAATATAATGAAACAGCAAGAGTGTTTGGTGCAGCTGTTATGGATAGGGTACGTATTATGAATGTGAAATATTCAAAGCAGGATTTTCTGTTGTATGCGGAAAAATCAGATATGCATCCTGTTGTTATAGGATATATTGAGAATAATGACAGAAATGTATACGTATGTAATCAGACTGAGAAAGAACAGATTGTAGTCACAACAAGAGGCTGGGAGAATCTTTCACAGTGTCTGTATGGATATGAAAAACTTGGAATGGAAGTTACAGATAGTCTTATATATCAGTTTATCAAGTCCGAAAGCATAGCTGGTGATTTTTATAATTATTATATATTATGCAGTTCAGTACTTGGAGAAAGAGATATTCACGACATAATAAATGGAATAAATGTTGATAGCAATATAGAAAAAATTAAAAATATGGAATTTAATAAAAAACTGCAGGTATCAGATATTATTATCAATAAGTTATCTAATGAAGTAAAGAGTGATATTGTTAAGTCTGAACTTAATGATTATCTTAGTGAATGGATAGATGAGTGGGATAATAATTCAGAGTGTATGGGTGAAGGCATATACGATTCCAGCTATATGGAAAATACAATAAAGTCAAGATTAGGACTTCCTGGTATTGGCTTTTCCAATATGTATGCACCAGCAGTATTTTCAACAAAGAAGTGCGACTATGATGAAGAAAATATGCTTAAGAATATACTTAAGGTTGTGAATTTAATGAAGAAGGAAAACGATACAAACGAATCTGTAAATAGTATTGTGCTTAAGGCAATGAAAGAGTATCAGAAAACCTTATCAGATATAGTAAAGAAGGGATTAAATAAACAGAATAAGAAAGTGAGCAATGTTCTTAATTGTCTTAGCAGTACAGGCGACTCAAATGTAAAAGATTACTTTATAAGGAAACTGAATCAGGATGATAATCTTCTGTATGTTCTTTCAAAAGAATATAATAAAGAATATACAGAAGAGTTATCAGCAATATATGGTAATGCATCTTAAAAAACTGACAGGCAGCAGAGTAAACAGAAAATGACCGCTAAGCAGCAAAACATAATTATGAATTATGACTCGTATAGTTTAAGTCCCCTTGTAACAGCATTAATCAGAGCATCAACAGTTTCTTTAGGAGAGACTATACGGGCATGTTCAATATGCTGTTTTGCCCATAAAACCGTACCATTGGAAGAGTGATTAAGGTGAACCATATACCAGTGTTCACCTTTGTCCTCTAATTCAGAAATAGTCTTGTTAAAATACTTGAGAGTTTCTGATTCTTTTAGGGAATATATATTAATATCAGTTCCGAATGTATCAATAAGAGAATTGATGACTGGGAAATCTTTTGATTCCATAACCAGCATACGTATGTCAGTTTTATCTCCAGCATACATAACAGGATGTGATTTGAGATAATCAATAGCCGAAAAACCATTGCGGTATTCAACAATTTTCTTATCTACAGTAAGAGGTTTATTAGTCAGTAAATCCCTATGGACATCAATATCAATTATACGGTCAACTCTGTAAGAGATAACATCAGTTTCATTTTTTGATTTGTCAGTGTGTGCTATAAGATAATAAAAACCATTAGCCTGGATAATAGCAACTGGATCAATACGCTGCCAGTTAGCTTTGCTTTTCTTTGAAACAAGTTCAGGCTTTCTGGTATTTTTGTTAAAAGCATATTTTCCATAATTAATCTCTATCTGATGGTTTGTTTTTATGTGCTGCATAAGAATAGATATATTGTTAAGCAGGTTAGCAGAACTGTCGGGCATATGCTGATTAAATGATTTGAGTGTTTTAAGATTCTTATATGAGTTAAGCACTATATCATTGGAAATAGTGTTATAAAGTTTATCCATCAGCTTACGGCTATCATTGGTTGACAGATAAGGGTTAGTTTCTATACTACTTTCCATTATAAGAAAATCTTCTTCGGTGAATATGGATTTAAAATAATAATATTTCTTTTTATTTGATTTTTTACCCGAAAAGCCATCATGAGAAGAAATACTTTCATCAAGCTCACTTTCGATAGTATCTTCATATATGTTCATATATTCACTGGCTTCTATATATCTGGGGTGTGCTCTTGTTGATTCGGGATCTTTGTAAAACTGGATAAGTATGCCGCCATATAATTGTATGAACAGATCTTTATATGGACTACTGTTGTTGTATGGGTCAGATAATTCATAAAGGTTATCCAGATTAGTTCTTATAGTAACAGCTGTAGTGTTATATTCTATAGTCTCATTTTTAAAGAGTTCACCAAGTTCTTTTTGTATGTAATCATATATTTCCTTAGAAGATAATGGGTTGTCATAGGAAGAATACTTCTTAAGAATATATATTATATATGCCGAAAGCTCTTTGTTTAGTTCAGGAAATGTATTAACGCGTTTTCCTGTTTTGTTATTGTCAGTATTGTTAGTTTTGTTATCGGGATTATCATATGTATTGTGTAATACTTTCTGAAGCTTTTTTTTATCTGACTGGTTCATGTACAATCCTCCATACTCGTTAACTTATGAGAAAGCTCATATGTGTTTAGATACTTTATCCAACATGTTTTAATATTGTTAGTATTGTTAGTATTCTTATGAGCAGATATGTGTAGTTTTAGACCTCTATATTCTATCATTTAAAAACAAGTTAATCATATAAAAAATATAACATTGTTGGCTTCACATAGCAATAAATATATGAAAAATGCCAAAAGTGAAAAGCTTTTATTGATATGTGACACATATAATAAGCACATACTTGAAACAGAAAAACAATGATAGAAAATGGAGGTCACGCATGAGCTTTGTTGAAGAAATGAAAAAGAGAGTGCCAGTGGTAGCAATAAGGAGAAGCCTTAAAGGTGAGTTTGAAATAAAGAAACAACTTGGTATAAGTAACAAATATGACATCAGATATGACTGGGAGAATAACCTTACACCATATCTTAAGCAGGTGCAGAAATATATTGATATATATATGTCAGAAAAATCCTGTGATGGTAATAATGAAGGTTCCGATAATACTGAAGATATTTCATCATCAATGATATTTATTGTAACTGAAAGCACAGATATAGCGTGTAAAACAGCTGCTTATGCATCATACAGATTCTGTATGTCAGAGAGTGAAGACGATGATTATGATATATATTTTGATGATGATGCTAAGTCAGAGGATAGTGAATGCACACTTGTTGATTTTGATAACATAATTGTGCCAGAAAGTCTTTCAGATGTGAAGTATGTCGTGTCCATAGGAAAAATAAAGGATTCAGAATATACATTTTTCAAAGGACTAAGTGGAGAGCAGGATATAAATGTTAAGACAGAAGCCATACAGGCAGTAAAATGCAAGGTCAAGTTCATTCATGTAACCAAGGAACAGTTGTCAAAGCCATGGGTTCTTAAGATGTGCATAGATAATAATGCCATGGTTTGGGTTGTGGATAATATGAAGGATTCATACTATGTGGACTTTGTGAATGAAATTATGGTGGCAGCAGGATATGAATGGGAAAAAGGGATGAGTAGTGAAGCTTTTGTAAGGGCAGTAAGAAAAAAGACAGCAGATGAGATAAGTGAAGAGAATATAAGCTGGTTTCTTGATAAGGCAGCAAAAAGATCTGATAAGGTGCTTAAAAAGACGGATTTTAAGGAACTTGAACTTGACAGTACATCAGCAACAAGCAGGTTAAAGAAAATGACAGGGCTTACAGATATGAAGAATGCAATAGCTGAGTATGTAGCCCTGGAAAAGGAAGCAGTTGTCAATGATAAGCTTAAGTCAACACACAGCAATATGATATTTTATGGTAATCCGGGAACAGGCAAGACGACTGGTGCTATGATGCTTGGAAAGATTTTGTCTGAGAATGGAGTCAGCAGTGCAAAGTTTAATATATGCACAAGAAAAGATATTATTGGAAGATATGTAGGGCATACAGCACCTATGGTAGCAAAACGTTTTGAGGAATCAAGGGGCGGCATACTTTTTGTTGATGAAGCAGGATTTTTTATCAACAACAGACAGGGAGATTTTACAGGTGAAGCTATTAAGGAGTTTATAAGATATATGGAAACATATCCTGATGTAATAGTAGTATTTGCAATGTATGAAAATGAGGTTGCTGATTTTATGAATCTTGATGATGGTATGAAGTCAAGAATATCAAGAATTGTGCATTTTAGTGATTACACGATGGATGAGTTATGGTGCATTGCAAGGGATATGTTTTTGGATAAGGGATATGTACTGGATAGTGCATGTAATACTTTGTTTAAGGAATATGTGTCAAAGCTTATGCAAAACAGGAATTTTGGTAATGCAAGAGATGTAAGAAAGCTTGTTGAGTCATGCATAATTTCACTTAGTATTAAGCATGCATCATCAAGGAGCAAAAAAGAAAAGAGCAGCCGTAATATAACAGAGGATATTATGAAGGATGCAATAGAACGTATGGATATACAGGAAAAGAGGAATAATAGTTTGTTCGGTTTTTCAAGTGGCAGGTCAATGCCACAGGCATAATGTAGTGAGCGCAAATAAAAAGTAAGCGGCTATGAAGCAGGACGAAAAAGTGTTAAAGTGCTGGCTTGCGAGTGTAGGATAAAACAAGAGTTAATTATGATGAGTGAATGATGACATAAGAATTAGCGGAGGTAACAGTTATGGTAATTAATCCAATAATATATGACAAAAATGGCAGAGGTAATGATGTATTTTCAAGCAATCTTTCTAACAGGGTTATACATATGGTAGGTGAGGTAACAGATGAGATGTCTGCAACAATAGTTGCACAGCTGTTGCAGCTTGCAGCAGAAAGTAATGATGATATCTCATTATATATTAATAGTCCAGGAGGTTCAGTGAGTGCAGGAATGGCAATATATGACACGATGCAGTTTATAAATCCGGATGTGAGTACTGTATGTTTAGGAAGAGCAGCCAGTATGGGGGCAGTAATATTATCAGGTGGTGCAAAGGGCAAAAGATGTATTCTTCCACACGGAGAGGTTATGATTCATCAGCCTTCCGGTGGGATGGAAGGCCAGGCCTCTGAGCTGCTTATTGCAGCAGAGCATATTAAGCAGACAAAGCATATGTTAAACAGCATACTTGCTGATAATTGCGGACATCCATATGAAAAGCTTGTACATGATACTGAAAGAGATAACTGGATGACGGCAAAGGAAGCGGCCGAGTATGGCGTTGTTGATAATGTACTTGAAGTCAAACAGGAATAAGTGCCAGGAAAAGAGGAATTATATGAAAGTAGATATAGAAGTACAGGATAAAAAAGGTATAAATGAATCTGTGAAAAAAATGAAATATCAGGATAAGGCAGAAGAAATAATAAAACAGATGAAGAGAAAAACTGGAGAAAAGTATCCTGTTTTATATTCATTGATATATGCTATGCAATTTATTCCAGTTATGGAGGATATATTGCTTGAAACAGATGGCATTAATATATTTTATTCTCCGGGTATATTAGTAAAGGCAGCTAAGTTAAAGAAGATGAGGGAGGTAGAATATGGTTATATACATATAATGCTGCATGGATTATTGCAGCATTATACTAAGGCATATGAATATGATAAAGATCCAATGATGCATGTGCTTATGGATTACGAAGTAGCAATGTTCATGAGTAAAATGAATATAAAACCGCAAAGAGATGCTTCTAAGACATATATCAATCAGATAAGATCATATATGGCAGGACTAAGTCTGCCTGGTATGAGAAAAAAAACGTCAGATGATAAAAAAATTAAGGATATGTTAAGAAAGACAGCTGCATATCTTTGGTATGATGATTATAAAGTCTGGACAAGAAATAGAAAGTTTCATACTACAATAGAAGCAAATGTGGATGAAAGGAATCAAGGTAGTGATGATGGGAAGGAAAAAGATAAAAATAAAAAGTCAAAACAGCTGAAACAATTCTGGGATAAGATGAGTAGTATAGTGTTCAGCAATGGTAATCGTGATAGCAAAAGTCTTATGCAGGTATTAATGGGGAAAAAAGGTAATAGTATACAGTATGGAGATATTGATGGTGTGGAAGAGGAAAAAGTAAAGGCAGAGGATAAGGCACAGGTTGATTATATAAGTGTGCTAAGACATTTCTTTAAGTTGCAGGAAACCTCTAAAGAAAATGTAGAAAGCATAGATAAAGCAATGTATGCATGGGGGATGAGTATGTATGATGATATTGCATTTATCGAGCCAGAGGCAGAATCAGAAAATGTAAAAATGAATACAGTTGTGCTTGCAATAGATACGAGTGGAAGTTGTTATGGAAAGATACTAAGCCAGTTTCTTGCTGAAACTAAAGAATTATTTATGAAATTATCAAAGTTCGATTTCAAGAAATTCGTAGTCATACAGTGTGATGCTTCAATACAACGAATAGATACATATAAGAATGTCAGGGATTTTCCATCAGAATCAGATTTTAATGATGGTATTAAAATGCGTGGTTTTGGTGTTACGGACTTCGTACCCGTGTTTGATTACATTGATAATATGTTAAAAAATAAGGATAAAGTGGATTGCCTTATATATCTTACCGATGGATATGGGAATTATCCAGATAAAGCACCAAAGGATTATAAGACGTATTTTGTTCTGGATAACGATACATATAACAGCTACAGTAATTATAATGATGATGGTACTGGGTTTATACCAGATTGGATAAGTGTACTTAAACTAAAAGAACGTAATAATTAAACAGAATAACAAGTAGGAGAAATGTTGTATGCGCCTGATGAAAAACAAATAATATGTGAAATTTTATCATTCACATAGTGTAATGTTTTGTAATATATTAGATTGATAAATATGTATTGGTCTGATAAAATGGTAACGTATACTTTAAAGGAACGGAGAACGTGACCATATGAGAATAGGTTTTGATAATGACAAGTATCTTAAGATTCAGTCAGAACACATAAAAGAGAGAATAGGAAAGTTTGGAGATAAGTTATATCTTGAGTTTGGTGGTAAGCTTTTTGATGATTATCATGCATCTAGAGTGCTTCCTGGTTTTCATCCTGACAGTAAGCTTCAGATGCTTATGCAGCTGTCAGACGTGGCAGAGATAGTTATAGTTATAAGCGCAGCTGATATTGAAAAGAATAAAGTAAGAGGTGATCTTGGAATCACATATGATGTTGATGTTTTACGACTTATAGGGGAGTTTGAAAAGAAGGGACTTTTTGTAGGAAGCGTAGTTATTACCAAGTTCACAGGACAGAACGCAGCAGTACAGTTTAAGGAAAAGCTTGAAAAGAAGGGAATAAAGGTGTACCAGCATTATGTAATAGAAGGCTATCCATCTAATATTCCTAACATAGTAAGTGATAATGGTTTTGGAAAGAATGATTATATAGAAACGACAAGACCACTTGTTGTCATAACAGCACCAGGTCCAGGAAGTGGAAAGATGGCAACCTGCCTTTCACAGCTTTATCATGAGAATAAAAGAGGAGTTAAAGCAGGATATGCCAAGTTTGAGACATTCCCTATATGGAATATACCACTTAAGCATCCGGTAAATCTTGCTTATGAAGCAGCTACAGCCGATCTTAACGATGTGAATATGATAGACCCATTTCATCTTGAGGCGTATGGAAAGACTGCAGTTAACTATAACCGTGATATTGAGATATATCCTGTTCTTAACGCTATACTTGAAGAAATATATGGCGAGAACACATATTATAAGTCACCAACAGATATGGGAGTCAATATGGCTGGTAATTGTATAGTTGATGATGAGGCGTGCTGTGAGGCATCTAAGATGGAAATAATAAGAAGATACTATGATGCTGTTAACAGAGTTGCCAGGGAAGAGGCATCTGAAAGTGAAGTATACAAGATAGAACTTCTTATGAAGCAGGCAAAGATTACAACAGATGACAGAAAGGTAACAGTTGCTGCCAAGAAGAGAGCAGAAGAAACAGGGGTTGCATGTGCTGCCATCGAGTTTGAAGATGGTACAATAATTACTTCAAAGACAACAGATTTTCTTGGCGCTTCATCTGCACTTATACTTAATGCACTTAAGTATCTTGCAGGAATAGAACATGATGAGAAGCTTATAAAGCCGGAATTTATTGAACCAATACAAAGACTTAAGGTTGAGCATCTTGGAGGGAAGAATCCAAGACTCCACAGTGATGAGGTTTTAATAGCTCTTGCGCTTACATCAGTGACTAATGAAAATGCTAAAAAAGCACTTGAACAGCTGCCTAAGCTTAAAGGCTGTCAGGTTCATACAACAGTTATGTTATCAGAGGTAGATACCAAGACATTTGCAAGATTAGGAGTAAATCTGACATCTGAACCAGTAAGAGGAAGTAAGAAGTTTTATTAAATACAGATATTATATTCTGATATTATTGTTAACTATAATATGGTGATGCACACGAATGTTCAGCAGCAAATCAGCTTTAGCATTCATTGTATCATCATATTATTGCTTTGTAAGCATTTTGCGATAACTGCTTGGTGACATACCAATCGCTTTTTTAAAAACATCACCAAAAAAATTGCTGTTATTGTATCCACATTCATACGCTATTTCTGTAATGCTTTTATCAGAAGATATAAGCAAAGATTTGGCAGCTTCTACTCTTGTTTTAGTAAGATATTCTTTGAATGTCATATTGGTAAATATTTTAATCTTTTTAGTCAGCCCGGATTCACTTATTCCAAACTGGGCGGCTGTTTCAGGCAGTGTCAGCTGTCTGCTATAATTCTGCTCTATAAAATCAACTATTTCACCTATTGTAATATTAGATAAATCAGTTTTTCGATTTATATTTCCGGCATAACGGTGACATCTTATAAGATATATAATCAGTTCGAAAAAATAAGCTTTAGTGAGAGATTCAGACATATTATCAATATTGTATTTTTCGAATTGTATTTTTTCAAACATATTGGATAGATTTGAAAAGCTTTTTCTTGTTAACTGTAGATGTTTATTAATAAACAGATTATCTATTTCTTTATTGAAATTCCCATCAAAATACCAGTTTAACTGTTCAGTGGATATATACAAAACAGTTCTTTTGATATCCTGTGTAAATGGATATATAAAAGTATGTTCTTTAAAAGCAGGTATAAAAAGAACACTGAAATCTTCAAGATAATAAGCCTCATCATCTATATATACATTACATTTTCCAGACTTCATAAAATATATTTCATTATATTGGTGAGAGTGTGTAAGGGGTGTGTTTTCATTGACGTGGCGCACTCTGTGATCTATTACAAAATCTTTGCTTACATTTTCTAACATATATATTCCTCACTTAATATCTGCCTCATATTATTACTTTCTTAATGAAGTTTTATAAAAGGTGTTGTTTTATGTAAATTATAAGATATTTTACTGATAATTGGTAGTCTGTTTTTTACAATGATTTTATAATACAATCATCAAATTATATAATTTTAAGGAGGCAGTTAAATGCGAAAAGTAACGAAATCACTCGTCACTCTTGGGTTGTGTACAACTATGCTGTCTGGAATAATGGTGGGTGTTCCGGCAGTTAATCTTTCAAAGGCGGGCAATGTAGAAACTGTATATGCGGCAGATGCACAACAGGTGGAATTGGGAGATCTTGTTCTTAGATTTCTTGCTATAGGTGAATATGAGCCTAACCGCTATACAAAGAAAGATGGAGGTAAATGGGCACCAGAAGAGATTGAAAAAGGACTTCTTATTAAAGCAGATATGGTTCTTGGAGAAGGCAATGCTGAAGGTATGATGGCACCTATGAAATATTCATTACAGGATATTACAGGACATGTTGATGCGGATGTTAATACAGGTGATATAGTCATTACATATAATGGACTTACACTTACTATGAAAGCTGGCAGCACAACGGCAGAGCTTGATAATGGAAAAGAAAAAACTACACTGACTATGAGAAGTGAAGTTGCACCATATTTTAAAAAGATAGATGAAGAAAAGAATGTTGATGGAAGTGATTATTATGCATGTTATCTTCCAGTAAAGTTTACAGCAGAAGCACTTGGTGGAAATGTAATATGGAATGATGCGATGCACAGGATAGAGATGGCGTTTGCATTTTATGCTTCTGATGCAGCAGCTTCACCAGTTGTTAATTCAAAGTCAGACTATACAACAAAGAAAATGGAGAGTAATTCTAATACATATGGAAAGATGAAAGAAAGACTGGATGTTTCAAAGCTTGGTGAAGATAAAGTAAAAACTAATGTTGCCAATATGATAAAAGCGGGACTTAACGTGGTTGACCCTGTTTACCAGAATGAAGATGGCGGCTGGGCTAAAACTAATACAGATTATGATCTGCTTGAAGATTCATTTGCAAGATTATATACAAAGGGATATTCAACAGTAGATAATGGAGCAACTCATGGACACATGAAGTTCTTATCAAGAATTATAAGACTTTCTAAGGAAAATCCTGAGTTGTTTGCAGGATATGAAACACAGTTGTCTACTATAGAAAAAGGATTCTGGAAAGCTGCAAAGTATATGTGTGATTCACAGAATAATAATGGTGGATGGCCTCAGTATTATCCATATGGTGTTGGTTATTTCAGAAATATAACATTTAACGATAATGCCATGCCTGATCTTATGGAATCAATATATGCTCTTTCTAATGATAAAGGACTTACAGATAATGAACTTTGTGAGGATTATGCATGGGCAAGAGATGAAATAAAAGCACAGACTAATCCATATGTGCTTGAGTGTGGAATAAAACATGATACTTTAAAAGAAGTATGGGATAAAGGTCTTGATTTTGTAATAAGGGCACAGGTAGTAATAGATGGAACAAAAACAGGCTGGGCACAGCAGTATGATCCGGATGAAAAAGATCCTGTTCCAGCAGGTGGACGTGCTTTTGAACTTCCATCTGTGTCTCCAGATGAAAGTCTTACAATGGTAAAGGTGCTTGCCAATATTGTTAATCCAAGTGCAGAAGTGAAGGAAGCTATCACAAGTTATGTGAACTGGATTAATTCCGTTGGTATAACTGGATATGGTGTATACAATATAGCAGACAGAACAAGAGAACTCGGAACAGACAGATTAATGTTAAAGGATGGAAGCACAACAAAGCAGTTTGGTCGTTTCTATGGACTTGATACAACAGGTGAATATTATGGATTCACGAAGGCTCAGATGGCAAATAAGATGACAGATAGTAAGTTCTATGAAATATTTGCTGGAAGAGATTCTGTAGCACAGCTTAGCATGAATAATGGTATGAGTGAAAGAAGAATAGGTTACTCATATGTAAGAACTAAAGCAGATGCTAGTGCTACAGCAGTGTATGAAGCATGGAAAAAAGCACTTGGTGAGTAAAATGTCACAAAGTAAAACAGTGTAAGAATGGAGATAAATATGAGACGAGATATAAAAAAAGGTATGAAAAAAGCTGCTATTGGTATTATGGCTGCTACAATGCTTACAGTTATGGCAGCACCTGTATCTGTTTTACCAGTAAGTGCAGCAACTGTAACAAGAGGAAGTTATGATTTTTCTAATATGGTTGTAAGACGAGTATGGTTTAATACAGATGATCCGGTATTTTTAATTGATGATTATGAAAGAGTATGGCTTGATAAGAATGTTAATGTATTAGCTACAGGAGATGCAACAGATGCTAAGACAACAAGTAATCTTATGGCACCTATGAAAAATATGTTTGCATATATCGGTGCTGATTACAAGGAAGATGGTGATAATATAACTATCACTATGAATAACACAACAGTTAAGCTTAAAGTTGGTTCATCAGATGTTGAGATTAATGGAAAAGTTACAGCAGGCGCATTAACAGATGAGCAGATTCCATCAAAGATTAATGTTAAAGAAAAATATGCAGATTATAATACATTTTTAACAGAAGATTATAATGTTGTGTATCTTCCAGTTACATATGTACTTAATATATTTGGTGCAGATATGTACAAGGATGGTAAGATGTCAGACAGCTTTTATGCTGCTGTTCCAGTTATGAAGACAGAGTATGTTCCTTCATATGAAACATCTTCAAAAGGATATGGCATGCGTTATGATGCATTACTTGAGGGAACACTTGATGTTACAACATCAGTAGCAGACCTTATCGTAGCATTACAGAATGAGGATGGTGGATTCCAGGTACTTCCTGATAATTATGAGATGTCACAGAAGGAAACAGGACTTGGAAGCATGAAAGATGTTTCAAGCATTTATAATGGTGCAACAACAGCAGAATTAAAGTATCTGGCAAAGTATATTACAGCAAATAAGCCAGAGGATTCAAAGTATCAGGATGCATTTGTAAAAGGAATTAAGTATCTTCTTTCAACACAGCTTGATAATGGTGGCTGGAGTATGAATCCAGGCAGTGGCAGTGGCTTTAATGCTAATATTGAAGTCGGTAACAAGGCTATGACTGAGGTACTTACACTTCTTAGTGATATTGCAATACTTAACAATCAGGATTATGTATTTGCAAGAAAAGCAATGAATGTTGATGATATAAAGGCAGCAGTGCAAAAGGGTAATGATTTTATTATTAAATCACAGATTAGCAACAACAATAAAAAGGCTGGATGGGCTTCACAGTACGATAACTCTGGAAATGTAACTATGGGACATACATATGAAAGAGAATCTGTCAGCTCTTATACAACAAAGGATGTTATTGATTATCTTATGACTATCCACAATCCTTCACAGGATATCAAGGATGCAGTTGAAAGTGCATACAGCTGGATTAAGGATGTTAAGATAGCTGATAAAGAGCAGGAAATTGTAAAAGATACATCTATGAATAATGGCTTTGATGTATATCTTGTTGATGGTAGTGGAACATGGGCATCTAATTATGTATATGATGAAGCCTCAGATTCTTACAGACCACTGTATTCAGATGTAGACCCAACAAGAGCAGACCAGAAGTATGTAAATGTATATGACCTTTATAATCTTGATGGAAACAGCGTGGGAAATAGCAAGATTAACAATAAGGATTTAATTCTTTATTCAACAAGAACAACAGTTTCTTACTATGATAATAATCTTGCAGATGAGCTTATTGCAACAGGATATGATGAGTGGAAGAGTTATCTCGCTAATGGTTTCCCTGAAGTACCAACAGACCCATCAGATTCAACAGATGTGCCTGATAATAATGGTGGTTCAGATAATGAAAATAATAGTGCAGGTAATTCACAAAATCAGGATACACCACAGACACCATCAGAATCTGGAAATGCTGAGGTATCAGATAATAATACAAAGACAGGCGATGAAGCACCTGTAGGTTTATTAGCAGCTGTACTTGCAGTATCGGGCGGATTAGCAGGCATAAGTGTGTATGCAGTAAAAAAGTCTAAAAAAACAGACTTAATAAGAAAATAAATATGATTAAGTCCGAGATGTCATAGGATAGTTAAGAAACATAGTAATCCACAGTAAGCAGTTAAAAAGAGTTTGTATTAATGGGAAACTGTTATATACAAGCTCTTTTTCTGTTATTTGTAATTAATAAGAGATACTTTTGGCGTTATTGGTTATCAGATAGTGTTATAATTTTATAAATAAGAGATATTACTGTGCTAAAAGGCTTAAATAGAAGGAGTACAGATGTTATGGAAAATTAACTAATTGACTAATAAAAACAATGTTATATATGTGAGGAATATGAAGATGAATAAAAATATAAATAAGAGTGTAAATGAAAATATGGATAAAGGCATAGATAAAATTATAAATAAAAAGATGCATATAAGCATAGATGAAAATATTAATAAGAGTACGAATAATGATAATGCAATTAACAGAATTAATGTAGTAAAAAAATATAATCCACTTCTAAATAAAACAGATGCAAAGTCACCACTGACAGTCGGTAATGGAAGGTTCTGTTTCACGGCAGATGTTACGGGAATGCAGACACTTTATGAAGAGTATGGTGAGGAAACACCGCTGTGTACTATGGCAGAGTGGGCATGGCATACTTATCCGAGATATAGTTACACTATGGATGATGTGCGTATGACCGAATATGATTTTCTTGGAAGAAAGGTGTCATATCCGCGTGTGAAATATGAAGGAAATGAGGCTGCTTATGACGGGGTACGAATGAACCCTCATAAGTTTAATCTTGCAAGGATTGCGATGTCGGTTGATGGTGAATATATAACTTCTGATATGTTATCAGATATAAACCAGATACTTGATATAACAACTGGAGTATTGAAAAGTAATTTTATAGTGAATTATGCTTCGTGTGGGTACAAGGTAAGCGTTGAAACAATATGTGATAATAAGTCTGATACTGTGGCTTTTAAGGTGGAGTCCGAGCTCTTGAAAAAAGGACTTAGTGTGGATATACATTTTCCGTATGCTTCATGTGATATAACTGGGTCAGACTGGTCAGATGACAAAGCGCATTATGATGAGATTACATATATAACAAGTGAAAAGTATAATAATAGATATCAAATAAAAATACAAATAGACAATACCCATTATTCAGTGAATATAAAGACTAACGGACAGTTGGAAAATGTAGAAAAACACAGATACCGTATAAATTTAGCAAATAGTACCAATGTCCTTTATCTTTGCGTTGGGTTTGAGGATGAAGATGGCATATATAACAGTATATATAATAACGTCCAAAGTAATATGTACGTAGATAATAACAAGACTAATGCAGATAATAACAAGGCTGATGCAGATGATGAGGGTGCTGTTGATAATAGTATAGATAAAAAGCAGTTATCAAACGTATCTGACAAGTCTGATATTTATAGCAGTATAATGAACAGTAAAGATATTAAAGAATATTATGAGAAGTTTAATGCTACAGATACATTTTCAAAAGTAAAAGAAAATGTACATACATTCTGGCGTAATTACTGGAGTAGTGGAAAGTTCCTTTACCATGAAAATGATGAACTTATGAGAAGAGTTATATTATCACAGTATCTTCTTATAGTTAATGACAGTGGTTATATACCACCAGCTGAAACAGGGCTTACATGTAACAGCTGGTATGGAAAGGCACATCTGGAAATGCATTACTGGCATATGGCGTGGGCTGCTTTGTGGGGGCATCCAGAGCTTCTTGAAAAAAGCTTTGACTGGTATATAAGCATACTTCCAGAGGCAAGAAAAAATGCAGCAAGAAATGGATATAAAGGTGCAAGGTGGACGAAAATGGTATCATATACAGGAAAAGATTGTCCGTCAAAGATTGCGCCTCTTCTTATATGGCAGCAGCCTCACATAATCAATATGCTACAGATGGTACTGGATTGTTATAATAATGACGTGCATTTTAAGAAGAAAGTGGACAAATATATGCTGAGGTACTGGATTCTGGTAAAAGAAACGGCTGAATTCATGGAAGATTATCTTGTATATGATATTGATACGGATACATTTAACATAGAAGCACCAGTTATACCAGTACAGGAAAGACATCTTCCAGATGACACAAGAAACCCTGTATTTGAGCTTGCTTACTTTAGATATGGACTGAAAGTAGCGGCAGAGTGGGCTGATAAGCTGGGCTATATAACATTTTCAGAGAAGTGGAACAATGTAGCAGACAGAATAGCACCACTTCCTGTTGCCAGTGGGTTATACATATCGCAAGAGAACTGTACGGACACATATGTTAATAAGGCTATCGACCATCCACTTATGCTGCAGGTGTATGGGATGTTAGATGGTTATGGTGCTAAGGATATTGTTGATATGGATATATACAGGGCAACACTTGATAAGGTTATGGAGGTGTGGGATTATTCGACACTTTGGGGCTGGGACTTTGCAGTTATAGCAATGGCGGCAGACAAGCTTGGTCTTAAGAGTGAGGCGCTTTCACAGCTTCTTATAAAGTCGCCTAAAAATGAATATGTAGTAAGTGGAAACAACAGGCAGAATTCACGAAAAGACCTGCCGTTATATCTTCCAGGCAATGGCAGTCTGCTCATTGCGGTGGCGAAGATGTTTTTTTAGAATAAATACATTAAACTTTCATAAAATGCTGTATTCCGTTTTTGTTTTTTAGCATGTTTCAAGTAAAAAAGTCGTTTTCTGCAAGCAGATACGGCTTTTTTACTTTTGACACTTACATCATATTATCAAATTGACACAGCTTAAATGCACAGCGTATAATAAACATAATACAAGCATAAATTGTGTGCTATAAACACGTGCAGAAATGAGGATTAATATGGATGCCAGGCAGGTATTAAAGCAGTACTTTGGATATGACAGTTTCAGAAAAGGGCAGTCAGATATAATAGAGGCTATATTGCAGGGAGAAGATGCACTTGCGATTATGCCAACGGGAGCTGGAAAGTCAGTGTGCTATCAGGTTCCAGCTATGCTGCTGTCAGGTATAACCATAGTTATATCTCCGCTTATATCGCTTATGCAGGACCAGGTTAAGTCACTTAATGAAGCCGGTATAAATGCGGCTTATATTAATTCAACCCTGTCAGAGCAGCAGATGTATAAGGCACTTGATTATGCGGCGCATGGGAAGTATAAGATAATATATGTTGCACCTGAAAGACTTGAAACTGCAAGCTTTATGACATTTGCACAAAGAGCAGACATATCGATGGTTACTATTGATGAGGCACATTGTATATCGCAGTGGGGACAGGACTTCAGACCAAGCTACTTAAAGATAGTCGACTTTATAGACAGCCTTTCAGAAAGACCCGTTGTGAGTGCATTTACGGCAACTGCGACAAATGAAGTAAAGACAGACATAGAGTGTATATTAAAGTTAAAAGACCCAAGGGTTGTGGTAACAGGCTTTGACAGAAAGAACTTATATTATAGTGTAGAGCATCTGGCAGGAAAGAAAAAAGATGCATACATAGCTGCGTATATAAAAGAGCATATGGATGAGAGTGGGATTATCTACTGTGCTACAAGAAAAAATGTGGACAAGTTATATGACGAGCTTGGTTTAATGGGTATAAGTGTCACTAAGTATCATGCAGGTCTTGATAACGAAACAAGAAAGAAAAACCAGGACGATTTTATATATGACCGTGTGCAGGTTGTTATAGCGACCAATGCGTTTGGAATGGGAATAGATAAGTCAAATGTAAGATATGTTATTCACTATAATATGCCACAGAGTATGGAAAATTACTATCAGGAGGCAGGACGAGCAGGAAGAGATGGCGGTGAGTCGCAGTGTATACTGTTATTTTCAGCGCAGGATGTCATTATAGATAAGTTTCTTCTTGACAGCAAGGAGTTTGAGGGAGTGGAAGATGAAGACAGAAGTGTAATACGGGAGCGTGACTTACACAGGCTTCATACTATGGAAATGTATTGTAAGACAACAGAATGTCTTCGTAACTACATTCTTTCTTACTTTGGCGAAAAGACATATGAGCCTTGTGGTAACTGTGGCAACTGCAACAATGAATATGAACAGATAGATATGACAGCGGATGCAAAGTGGGTTATCAACTGTCTTGCAGAAACCCACGGAAGATTTGGTTTAAGTATTGTTCTTGGAACACTGCTTGGTGCAAAGAGGGCAAGACTTAAAGAAGTGGGGGCATTAAACTACAAGTCATATGGAAAGCTGTCTGATAGAAAAGAGGCAGAGCTCAGACTTCTTATCGACAAGATGATAAATGATGGCTATGTAATCCAGACAGATGGCGAGTATAGTGTGTTAAAAATGGGTGATATAAGTCCTTTAAGGGATGAGAATACCCATGTATACATAAAGAAGGCTAAGAAAACATATGCCAGTGAACTGCTTAATGAAGCGGGACAGGCAGGTGGAGGGGCTGTTGCAGGAAACAACAATACTAGTACAGCTGGAAAACAATCAGCTTCAAGGGCAAGAAAGAAAAGTACAGATTCTCTCACTGCTGCGGGTTATGAATTGTTTGAGAGATTAAGGGCGTTAAGGCTTGTTATAGCAAGAGAAGAGGGAATGCCTCCTTATATTATATTCAATGATAAAACTCTTATAGATATGTGTGAAAAGCTGCCGGTTGATGCAGATACCATGTTGTTGGTATCTGGTGTGGGACAGAATAAGCTTATGAAGTATGGAAGCAGGTTTACCAGGGAGATAAGTGCATTTGTCAGTGAACATAAGGGCGTGGCTACAACACTTGATGTGTAGTTTATCAGGCTATTGTTTTGGCAGAAGAAATATTGTGAGTAATATTAAGTTTCTTTATATTAAAATTTTTTGATTTATTAAAACCTTTTTAAAATTCAGTTCGTCATATAAGTGTAAGATACATTTGAAGGATATATTTCAAAAGATATATTGGACAATATACTTTACATTTAAAACGTAATAGTATTCTAAATAACATATCCGATATGAAATCAATGTACTTACGGGATTATATTAAAAGCCGTATTAATCAGAAAAAGCAGGTGATGATAACTTAGAAAATGCATGAATTAGAAATATTTAAAGCTTTAGTCAGAAAAGATATGAAGAATGAGTATTTGTCGTTTGAAACAGCTTGTGAGATGTTTATTAACATAATACTTGGGCTTAAGAAAATGAAAAATTCAGATGATAATAGTAAAAATGTTAACAGTAAAAATGTTAGCAGGTCAAAGAGTGACGAACAGATTAACAGGTATAATTAAACAGAATCAGGATAAAAGATATAAGGAGTAACGATAAATGGACTGGAAAGAAGCAGTAGAACTGGCAAAAAAAGGGGATAACAGAGGATATGATTACCTATACACACAGACATGTAATAAGAATTATTATCTTGCATTAAAATATATGGAAGATGAAGAATTAGCAAAGGATGTGCTGCAGGAATCTTATATAAAGGCATTTAACAAGCTGGAGCAGTTAAAAGATGCCAATAAATTTCCTGGATGGATGTCACGTATAGTAGCTAATATGGCTATTGATGTGATAAGAAAGAAAAAAAATAATAACAAGTTATTCTCAGAGATGGAATCAGATGACAGTGAAGACATGACATTTGAGGAAAAAATAGAGGATGAAAGAAGAGATAACAGACCGGAACTTGCGATAGACCAGAAAGAAACAGGCAGACTTGTAAAGGAAATAATAGATACATTGTCAGATGAACAAAGATTATGTGTAATGATGTACTACATTAATGGAATGTCAGTTAAAGAGATAGCTGATATGGCAGATGTATCAGAAAATACAATTAAAAGCAGACTTAATTACGGAAGAAAGAAGATAGAGCAGAAGGTTCTTGAACTTGAAAAAAGAGGAACAAAGCTTTATGGTATTGCACCAGTTCCATTCTTCTTATATCTGCTGCTTAAGGATGCCGATAGTGCCAATGCGGCACCAGTGTTGGCAAAGGATATTATTAATAAAATCAGCCAGGGCTCACATGCAGCATCCAAGAACAGCATAGCAGATAATACATCAGGACAGGTTGTTAATGAAGCAGTAGAGGAAACAACGAAAGAAGCAGCAAAAGAGACTGTAGGAGAAACGGTCAAAGATATAACTAAGGAAGCAGCTAAAGAAGCCGTAAAGGAAACAGCTGGAAATATCGCAGGAAAGGCAGCAGCATTTTCAGTTAAAAAGATTATAATAGGAGTTGTTGCAGGACTTGCAGTAGCAGGTGGCGCAGCGGCAGTTGTAAGCGGAGTAGACCATAAGAATAATAATGTATATGAAACTGATAATATTCAGGATAATTCTGATAATAATCAGAATGTAGAGACCATAACTGCAGCAGAACAGGAAACAACACAGGATACGTCACAGGAAAAATGGAAAAATGCAATTATAGAGTGTTATAATGAAATTGAAGAAAACAGTACTGAAGGTGGTAATGGTTATGCATTAATTGAAGCTGGAAGAAATCAGTCACCTACTCTTGTGGTTGCCAAAGGGGTATTTAATAATAAAATAGATGGTTCACGCTGGAGAGAATCAGCTTTTAAGTCAGAGCAGGAATATGTAGATGCGATGACAAAGGTTGCAATAGTAAAATTTCTGTCAGATGATAAATGTGTAGTCAGGGGAATATGTGAAATAGAATTGTATACATCGGATAAAACAGGTAAAAAGGCTGTAAAGCCGGATTTGGAGCCAAACTCACCAATGACTGAGACGGGTGAAAATGTAATTATGTATGGAATGCCATACTATTACCTTACATATATTCCAGAAAAAAAAGAACTTGTTGTGGATTTGGTTGGAAGCACTGATGTATTGGCAGCATATACTATACAGGATGAAAAAAATAAAATAAGTCAGATTGGGGTATATACAAGTGAATATGATGATATGGCATACAGAAAGGATATCGTATATTATCGCAATATTGAAGAAGCATTAAACAATATAAATACAGTTGTGGAAAGAGAACTGAAATAAATAATATTATGATGATAATCCCATAATATGTAAAGTATGTAGTAATCAGATCAATCATAAAATAACTATGTAGAGGAGAACGATTAATGAATGATAATAATGAGAATATTAATAAATATGATTTTAATAAAGAAAGTATCGTGAGTGATAAAAAGAAAAGTAGCAATTTTACATTTGTACAGTTGATGTTGGCAGGAGTTGTTATATATATAGTATCACAGCTTGCATATACATATATATTTAATTCCAGTATCATGTTAACCCGCGTTATTAATATAATATGCATATGTTTAATGGAATATATATTTCTCAATATTATGAAAAAAGCAGATACATATAATGCTTCATTAATAAAGGATGCCAAAAAAGAACTATTTATTAGCATGTTATTTGTCTCATGTATTGGAATGGCAGACAGAATCGTGTATGGTAACAATATTATGGTATCAAAGATAAAGTTTATGGCAGTAATCATGTTTATTACAGTAGTAATATCTTTGATAAGGAGAGTGTCAATAAATAATGTAGCGTTAATAGCAGGTCAGGTGCTTCTTGAGTTATTTGTGTTATGTTGTCTTGAAGAGGTTATTGGATTTGGAGAGTTTATTCTGGCAGTTGCCATAAGCCAGGTCGTATTTATTAAAGAGGCTCTAAAATTTATAAGCAGGATGAGAGAAGAAGATAGTAAAGCCTACGCAGGAAATACATCACAGCATGGAATGTATGGTGATGAGCAATACAGAAAAATTATGAGTATGATGGAGCAAAGCAAAAAGTATGCAGAGGAATATCAGAATGGAGATGATGATACAGAGTAAGAATATATAAGATATGTCATAATTAAATTAATAAGGTGGGTACAAAAATATAAAATATAAATATAAAGAATATATCTATGTACATGACTCAGATTTTTGCAGAATTTGATATGGAGGATATAAAGTTGAGTGACCAAACAAAGATAATAGCAGTAGCAGGAAAGGGAGGCGTTGGTAAGACATCACTTGCAGGAGTGATAGTAAAGCTTCTTGTTGAAAGTTATCCAGATAAGAAGATACTAGCAATAGATGCAGACCCGGCAGTCGGACTTTCAACAGTGTTAAATGTAGATGTAGACAAAACAATAGATGACATAAGAAAAGAAGTTATAAAGAATGTTGAGGATGGCGATACCAAGTCAGCAGTAGAGCTTCTAGGTGAGGCTAAGTATGAAATATACGATGCGTTAAAGGAACAGGATGGTTACGCATTTATAGCAATAGGAAGACCGGAAAGTGCAGGCTGCTATTGCAGGATTAATTCGTACCTCAAGGAAGTTATCACTATGCTCTCAGACCAGTTTGACTATGTTGTTATAGATGGCGAGGCAGGTATTGAGCAGATAAACAGAAGAGTCATGGAAAAGGTTACACATCTTCTGCTTGTGACAGATGCAAGCAAGAAAGGCTGTCAGGTGGTTAAGACTATCAAAGAAGTAGCTGATGAACTTGTCATGTATGATAAGATGGGAGTTATAGCAAACAGACTTCCATACAGCAAGGTAACAGAGCTTATGGATATAGGTGATATACAGCTGCTTGCAGCAATAGAGAGTGATGAGGCACTTGCAAGAGCCGATGTTTTAGGTGAAAATGTATTAAAACTTCCTGATGATACAAAGATAGTAAAAGGTGCAAGAGAGGCGCTTGTTAATATTGGGATATTATAGGATTGCAGGAATTTAAGACTTTTGACTTTGTGACCTGCTAAAACAGAAAGGATAACAACTTGAAAGATTTACAACATTTATATTATTTTGAGAAACTTCTTGATGAGGTTAATAATGACCTTGTAAGAAAAGCACAGGAAAAAGGTGATATAGCTATTGGTGCTGTATGTTTCCAGATTCCTGAACCATTGCTTAATCTTGACGGATGTTTTTCAGTCAGACTGCGGGCTCCAAGAACCGGCTCTATTGAGATGGGAACATATTATATGAGCAGTATGCTGTGTGAGGGCTGCAGGGCAATACTTGAACGTGCCATAGAGGGTGGATACAACTTTCTTGACTGCATAATAGCGCCTGATGCATGTGCACAGATGAACAGATGTGTAGAGAATATTGAAAGACAGAAGCTGTGTACTAAGGAAAAGTTCTTTGTGGAGTATTCAGATGTACCTATGAAGTCAGATGAGTCAGCACTAAGACATTATGTTAAGCAGATGAGATTACATGTTCTAGAGCCACTTCATAATACATATGGAATCGATATATCTGACGAAGCCCTAAGAAAGGCTGTTGAGGAGCAGAATGAGATAAGCAGGCTGATAACAGAGATTGGAGATTACAGAAAAGAGGATAATCCAAGAATAACAGGCTATGAATTCGCTGTGTTATGTCTGGCTACATATTGCTGTCCGAAGGAATATCTTATAGATAAGTTAAGAGATACGGCAGAAGAATTAAAATCAAGAGAACCCGATGCTAAGAAGAACTACAGGGCAAGGGTTGCACTCATTGGTTCTGAGATAGATAATCCAGAGCTTATAAAGCTGGCTGAGGAGGCTGGCGCACTAGTCGTTGCTGACAGGTTCTGTTTTGGCTCGCTTCCTGGAAGAAGTGAAATAGTTCTTAACGATAATGAGGATGCTTTATATCAGATATGCAGACAGTATATGCAGTGGGGCAAATGTCCAAGATATATGAACACAGAGAAAATAAGGGAACGTGAGGAGTATGTTGATTACATAGCTAAAGAGTATAAGGCGGAGGGACTTATATATGAGCAGATAAAGTTCTGCGACTACTGGGGTTATGAGAGGGCATCAGCATTTCACGTTATGAGAGAGGATTATGGATATCCGGTTCTCTCTATCGACAGACCTTATGTAGTCGGTTCGTCAGGACAGATAAGAACAAGAATACAGGCATTTGTTGAAAGTCTTGAGATAAAGAAGATAAACAGAAACAGAAATGAGGAATAACATATGTCAAGCAAGCTTGGAAGTGAGCCACTTGGTAAGTTCTACACAGGTAAGAAACCGAAGAAAAGACGAGAATGGCGTGGACTTAAGGATACCTGGTACGACTATGTAAGGTGGCTTGGATATTGGAAAACATTAATAACATTTATAATAAAGCCTGATAATATGAAAGGCTTTTTCAGGTACCGCTGGATGATGAACTATCTTGCACTGCCGGATTTTATGGACAGGCATACAGAGGGTATGAGAGGCTTACAGCTTCGTATGGCGCATAATGCACTTGGACTCATAGTGACAGACATATGTGGCATGTTAGGTCAGATATTTAAGGCTGACCCAGCTATAGGAAACGATAAAGAACTTAATAAAAAGATTGTGCTTTTTGATGAAAATATGATGAGTACTCTTATGGGTGGATTCCCTAATTTTATATGGTTATCAGTAGAAGTTCCAGCAGTGTATACAAGCTCTATGATGTCGCAGGATGGAGTAAGCTATTATGTAGATGTTACACACGAATATGGCGTGCCATCAGATGTATGTCCTATGCCGGCAGCCGAACTCGGTGTTGCACTTGCAGACGATTTTCCACTTATTGGATGTTGTGCAGTACAGTGTAATACAACCTGTGATGGAAGTCTTATGGGTAACGGAATAGAGGCAAGATCTTTTAAGATACCTACATTCCAGCTTGCGGTGCCTATTAGACACAGGCAGGAAAGTGTTCAGGAGTATGCAGCAGAAGAAGTGCTTAATGCCATACATTTTATAGAAGAACAGACTGGTGAGAAGTTTGACTGGAATGCATTTTTTAAGAGCATGGAAAGATTCAATGCAGAAACTGATGAGTTTCTTGAGTGGATGGAGATATCAAAGACAGATTATCCACAGATGATGGGTGTTACACTTGCACTTTACAGATATGGTGTATATCAGGCAGCAGGTGGAAGAAATCAGGCATTTCTTGATATGGACAAGAAACTTACACGTATGGCAATGGAAGGTTATGAGAAGAAGCTTCTTGCTGCAAAGGAATATCGTCACCGTGCCATGACATGGGGTGTACAGGCAGCATATTATACAGCTCTTCCTATATGGCTTCTTAACTGCTGGGGAGTTGTGACAATAACAGATATGCTTAGCATGGTATCAACTGAAAAGGTTAATACAAAGGATAAGCATCAGGCTATGTTAGATCTTGCATATCTGTATGAGAATATGATTATGAGAAACCGCTCTAATGGTGGTTATGAAACGGGTGTAGAAGCACTCTGGAGATATTGCGAGATGTTCAGGATAGACATAGTTATTATGTATGTACATATGGGATGTAAGTCAATGTCAGGATATCATGGACTTTTTGAAGAGGAAGCAAGAAAGCATGGTATACATCTTATATGGGTAACACACAATCTTATGTGTCCTGAGGATGGCAGCAGAAGAGATATGAGAACAGAGATAAACCGATACATGAGAACGGTATTCCGTGAGGAACCACTTGATCCGACACTTGAAGATTTTGATGATAAGCAGAACTGGTAGGTATATAATGAGCGCAAAAGAAAAGGAAGCGGCTGCGAAGCAGACATTTACTTTTCTTGCGCCATTAACGAACGAATGGTCATGCGAAGCAGGACGAAAGAGTGCGTAAGCACGGGTTCGTGAGTGTAGGAG
>ERZ808240.1027-NODE-1027-length-35591-cov-7.356540_pt1 | contig 35591 bp, 32 predicted proteins | sample MGYA00521084_ERZ808240 | MGnify/ENA primary metagenome ERZ808240 (study PRJEB31516, sample SAMN03275571) | gut metagenome | biome: mammalia-associated habitat; material: feces | host: Papio cynocephalus | place: Kenya | collected 2012-08-06 ... | reverse complement strand
AATCTTAGTGCGCTTGTACATTCAGACCTCCATCTGACATCGTCTTGCGCTGATAAAAACAAACCAAATAACAAATTCAGCTGCCATTATAGCGAAGTGAGGTACCGCACATCCGCTAAATTCGACCGCACGCCGAATGCGTTTTACAAACTGAATGTTGTGATGTATGTCCGATAAACGTTTACCGGGCAGGGGATGCACGGCGTAGCGGCTCTTCTGCGCTATTAATCGGATGGGACGCTAAAAACGTTTTACCAATTTGTCCGGACAAAGCGTGTACCGTCCGAACCGCCATCGTTCGTGTTTTGTGTGGTGACAATGCTCTTGGGGTAGCATGAGTGCACTGTCAACTGCCGCTCAGCACGGCAGCCTTGATGAGCCCTTGCCCTTCTCCTGGGAATTATGATCGGGCATCAATCTGCTGAGTGGCCCGATTCCCAGGAGGGGACTCTTCATATGCAAAAGGAATATCTGTCCTCGGTGACGGAGGTGCTCGAAGACAAAGGTGTCGACGAGAATCTCGGTCTGAGCTCGGGGGAGGCTGCGTCGCGTCTGTCGACGGCAGGTCCCAACAAGCTCAAAGAGGCCGAGAAGACGCCGCTATGGAAGCGCTTCTTCGAGCAGATGGCCGACCCGATGGTCATCATGCTCATCGTCGCCGCCGTCATCAGCGCGGCGACGGGCCTCATCAAGGGCGAGCCCGATTTCGCCGACGTTGCGATCATCATGTTCGTCGTCATCGTGAACTCCGTGCTCGGTGTGGTCCAGGAGGCCAAGAGCGAGGAGGCGCTCGAGGCGCTGCAGCAGATGAGTGCCGCGCAGTCGAAGGTGCTGCGCGACGGCAAGTTCGTGCAGATGCCGAGCGCCGAGCTCGTGCCGGGCGACATCGTGATGCTCGAGGCCGGCGACTCGGTGCCGGCGGACTGCCGCGTGCTCGAAAGCGCCAGCATGAAGATCGAGGAGGCCGCGCTGACCGGTGAATCGGTCCCGGTCGAGAAACACGCGGACGAGATCGCGCTCGCTACCGGTACCGACGACGTGCCGCTCGGCGACCGCAAGAACATGTGCTACATGGGCTCCACCGTGGTGTACGGCCGCGGGCGCGCCGTCGTGGTGGGTACCGGCATGGACACCGAGATGGGCAAGATCGCCGGCGCGCTCTCCGAGGCCAAGGAGGAGCTCACCCCGCTCCAGGTCAAGCTCGCCGAGCTCAGTCGTATCCTCACCATCATGGTCGTGATCATCTGCGTCGTGATCTTCGCCGTCGACATCCTGCGCCACGGCGTGGGCAACGTCCTCACCGACCCGACGGCGCTGCTCGACACCTTCATGGTCGCCGTGTCGCTCGCCGTGGCCGCGATTCCCGAGGGACTCGTCGCCGTCGTGACCATCGTGCTGTCGCTCGGCGTGACCAAGATGGCCAAGCGCCAGGCGATCATCCGCAAGCTCAGCGCCGTCGAGACGCTCGGCTGCACGCAGACGATCTGCTCCGATAAGACGGGCACCCTCACGCAGAACAAGATGACGGTCGTGAAGCATGAGCTCGCGGCACCTGAAGAGAAGTTCCTCGCCGGCATGGCGCTGTGCTCGGATGCCCGCTGGGACGAGGAGCTCGGCGAGGCCGTGGGCGAGCCGACCGAGTGCGCGCTCGTGAACGATGCGGGCAAGGCGGGGCTCACCGGTCTTTCGGCCGAGCACCCGCGCGTGGGCGAGGCCCCGTTCGATTCCGGCCGCAAGATGATGTCCGTCGTGGTCGAGACCCTCGACGGTGAGTTCGAGCAGTACACCAAGGGCGCGCCCGACGTGGTACTGGGGCTCTGCACCCATATCTACGAGGGCGATAAGGTCGTCCCGCTCACCGACGAGCGCCGCGCCCAGATCGCGGCCGCCAACAAGGCCATGGCCGACGAGGCCCTGCGCGTGCTGGCGCTCGCGAGCCGCACCTGGGCCGAGGCACCCGCCGACTGCTCGCCGGCCAACCTGGAGCACGATCTCGTGTTCTGCGGCCTCTCCGGCATGATCGACCCCGTCCGCCCCGAGGTGGCCCCGGCCATCAAGGAGGCGCACGACGCCGGCATCCGCACCGTCATGATCACGGGCGACCATATCGACACGGCTGTCGCCATCGCCAAGCAGCTCGGCATCATCACCGACCGCAGCCAGGCCATCACCGGTGCCGAGCTCGACCGCATGAGCGATGAGGAGCTCGACGCACGCATCGAGGACTACGGCGTCTACGCGCGCGTCCAGCCCGAGCACAAGACGCGCATCGTCGAAGCGTGGAAGTCGCGCGACCAGATCGTGGCCATGACGGGCGACGGCGTCAACGACGCGCCGTCCATCAAGCGCGCGGACATCGGCGTCGGCATGGGCATCACCGGCACCGACGTCACCAAGAACGTGGCCGACATGGTCCTCGCCGACGACAACTTCGCCACGATCATCGGCGCGTGCGAAGAGGGTCGCCGCATCTACGACAACATCCGCAAGGTGATCCAGTTCCTGCTCTCCGCGAACCTGGCCGAGGTCTTCTCGGTGTTCATCGCCACGCTTGTCGGCTTCACGATCTTCCAGCCGGTACAGCTTTTATGGGTGAACCTCGTGACGGACTGCTTCCCGGCGCTCGCGCTTGGTATGGAGGGCGCCGAGGGCGACATCATGCGTCGCCGTCCCCGCAACGCCAAGGACGGCGTCTTCGCCGGGCACATGGGCCTCGACTGCATCGTCCAGGGGCTTATGATCACGGTGCTCGTGCTGGCGAGCTTCTTTGTGGGCGTGTACTTCGACATGGGCTATATCCACATCGCCGACATGGTCGCCGGCAACGCGGACGAGGAAGGTGTGATGATGGCCTTCATCACGCTCAACATGGTCGAGATCTTCCACTGCTTCAACATGCGGAGTCGCCGGGCGTCGCTCTTCACGATGAAGAAGCAGAACTGGTGGCTGTGGGGCAGCGCCCTGCTCGCGCTCGTGCTCACGGTGATCGTGACTGTGGTGCCGGGTCTTGCCGCCATGTTCTTCGGCCCGGGGATCACGCTCGAGCCGCGCGGCGTCGCCTGCGCGCTGGGTCTGGCGTTCCTGATCATCCCGCTGGTCGAGGTGTACAAAGCCATCATGCGGGCGGTCGAGAAGGAGTAGATCCCCTCGGCCGGCCCGCCTGCGCCTTTGTCGCTTCGCTGGCCCTCGCCGCTTCGCAGCTGCGGAATCGCTCAGCGGCAAAGGCTCCCGGCGGGCCGGCCTGCTCTCCTCCGTTCGATCCGGTGTCTGGAATAGGGTGTGCGAGCCGGCTGGGTTTTGCCCGGTCGGCTCGTTTTGTATAGAATTCCTGCTCAGGTATGGTATTTGAGGTCGGAGGCATGTGTGGGCAAGGGTAAGGCCAAGGCCAAGAAGAAGACGACGGGGGCGCGGGCCCGGCGCGACCGCCGGCGCAAGCAGGCCACCGAGGCGAGCGCGGCCGATCTGCTTGCCGGTGCCCCGGCGGTCGACAGCCTCGAGGACGTTCCCGGTTTCGATGACCTGCCCATCGACGATGCGCAGCGGGAGGCGTACGAATCGTTCTGCACGGACGCCGAGGAGCCCGAGCGGCTGCACCTCGGCACGGTCGTCCGTCTTGATCGCGGGTTCCCGCTTGTGGTGACGGCGAAGTCCGCGTTCAGGGCCGAGCATGCCGTCGCGTTCGCCAAATCCCGTGGCGAGGACGGGCCGTTGCTGCCCGCGGTGGGCGACCGCGTGGCCGTCCGAATCGCCCCGGGGCATGACATGGGCGTTATCGAGGCCGTGCTGCCGCGGCGCACCAGCTTCGAGCGCTGGCGCGGACGCGCGCGCGGCGAGCGCCAGGTGCTGTGCGCGAATGTCGACACGATCTTGATCGTGCAGGCGCTCGGTGCCGGTGAGGTGCTGCTCGACCGCATCGCGCGCTCCCTCGTGCTTACGCGCGACTGCGACGCGGAGCCGGTTGTCGTGCTCACCAAGGCCGACCGCGCCACGTCCGATGAGATCGAGGCCGACCTGGTGCGCGTGCGCAACCTTGCGGGCGCGGACGTGCGGGTGATCGTCACGTCGTCTGCCGAGGGGCGCGGGCTCGACGAGGTCCGAGCTGCGGTCCCGGCCGGTCGCTGCGCCATGATTTTGGGCGAGTCGGGAGCGGGCAAGTCGACCTTGCTGAACGCGCTGCTCGGACATGATTCGCTGGCGACCGGGGGCGTACGGGAGCGCGATGACCAGGGGCGCCACACGACGGTGGCGCGTGTCATGGTCACGCTGCCCGGGGAGGCCGGCGTGATCGCCGACGCTCCTGGCCTGCGCAGCCTGCCGCTTGTGGGGCACGAACGGGGTCTCGCCCGCTCTTTTCCCGAGATCGTCGAGGCGTCGCGCGCGTGCCGGTTCGGCGACTGCACGCACACGCACGAGCCGGGGTGCGCGGTGCGCGCCGCGGTCGATGGGGGCGAGATCGACGAGACGCGGCTCGAGGCGTTTTTGTCCCTGGCGTCGGAGATGCGCGTGAGCGCACAGAGCCTGGACCCCGACGTTCACCTGTAGAGAGGATCGCCGTCGCGCGCGACAGTTTGGGAAAACGGCAGCTCAGATGGGTTGCCGTTTTCATTGAGGGCGTATTCGGCGCGAATGTGTCCAACACGGTTGTAAGAATGCGCATGTCGGTTTGAAAGGCGCCGTCGGACTTTCTCGATTTGACGGTTCGGCGGTGCTTTCCCCCTTTGACAATGAGGCTGTCAGCCAGATCGACAGCGAAGGGGGCGGATCCAGATGAAGCGCTCGCACCGCTTGATAATCAGCATCGCCTCCGGAATCGCCGCCGTCGCCATGGCCGCGCTCTACGCGTCCGGCGTGCAGGCGGATGCCGAGCGCGCGCAGTCCGACTTGCTCTCCCGTTACGGGGGCGACGTCGTCAAGGTCTGCATCGCGTCGCGCGACATCGATCCCGGCGAGCGCCTCGACGAGACGTCCGTCCGCATGGAGGAATGGGTGGCGAGCCTGCTGCCCGAGGATGCCCAGACGTCCATGAGGTCGGTCGCCGGCAAGGTGACGACATCCCATATTCCCAAAAACGCCGTGATCAGCCCGGTGTATTTCGAAGCTAAAACGAGTTCGATATCGGTGCCGAAAGGTAAGGTCGCCGTCTCCGTCGCCACGGATGAGGAACATGCCGTGGGCGGTGCGATAGCGCCCGGTGACTACGTCGACGTGTACGTGTCGAAAGACGGCGTGGCGGACCGCCTGTGCGGTGCGCGCGTGATCGACACCAGCGTGGCGGAGGCGGCAGGCGATGCCGCCGACATCACGTGGGCGACGCTTGCGGTAAAGGCCGATAACGTCAAGGAATTCCTGGCGGCCAGTGCGCGCGGAACCATCAGCTTGGTGATGCCGGCTCCCGTCGGGCAGACAGGAAAAGGGGGCGACGCATGATGGGCTCCCATTGGTTCGTCTGCAGCGATCGCGCTGACTACCCGCTGGCGCAGCAAGAGCTTTTGGCGCGCGACGAAGATGCGCGGGTGCTGTGGGTTTCCGAGCTCGATATGCTGCTGGGCCTGATCGCCTCCTATGGGGGAGCGGCGGTATCGGTGGCGCTCGTGTGCCGCGATCAGCCGATCGACGAGTTGGAATGTGCCATCTCCCTTCTGAACGAGGCATCGCAGGTTTCCCGCGTGCTCGTCATGGTGACCGAGCTCGATCCCGCGCGTATCGCCCGTCTGTTCCATGCGGGCGCGACGGAGGTCATAGCGGCGCAGTGCGCTTCGCAAGGTGGCGGGGAGGGCGTAGATCGAAGTATGGAAGAGGCTGCCCGCCCCGCCCCCGTGAGCGTGCGGCCTGCCGTTGACATAACGCCCCAGGCGCCCGGTGCGACCGGATGGCTGGCCGCGGAGCAGGAAGCCGAGCACGATCGGTTGCCTGGGGGCGCGAGGGTTCCGGCGGGCGGCGACCAGCTGCCGTCGTCTGCCTGGGCTCCGCCGCCTTCCGTGTCGGCGGAGCCCGCGGGGCCGCGTGCGCCGGTGGTGTGCGCCTTGTCCGGACGGGGCGGTTGCGGCAAGTCGACGCTTGTCGCCTCGATGGGTACGGTGAGCGCCCGGCTCGGGCTGCGCACGGCCGTTATCGATCTTGACTTGATGTTCGGAAACCTTTTCGATTTGCTGGGGGCAGAGGTTCCCCCTGATATGGGAGGCCTGGTCGCGTCCAGCGCGAAGGGCTATCTGACGGAAGCGGACCTGCTCGGATGCGCCACGCGCGTGGGGCCCGGTATCACGCTATGGGGACCGGTTGCCGCACCCGAGCAGGCCGAGCTCATGGCCGCTCCGGTCGAGCTGCTGATCGACACGCTCCGTCGCGAATCCGATGTCATCTTCATCGACACCTCGGCGTTCTGGGGCGATGCCGTCGCCGCAGCGGTCGCCGCGAGCGACCGTTGCCTGATCGTGGGCGATCATGGCACGTCGTCGGCTTCGTCAGCGCAACGGGTGATCGAGCTTGCGACGCGGGTGGGCGTGCCCCGCACGTGCATGACGTCCGTGCTCAACCGGTTCGGTGCCCGCGGTTGCGACGAAGAGGTCGCGATGCGCTTCGAGCTCACATGCGCGTTGAGCTCGAAGGCGCGCGTCGCCGACGGCGGACAGGAGGCGGCGGGGCTGCTTTCGTTCGGCCGCGTCGACGAGCTGGTGGGGCATGACGGCCCCTTCGCGGAAAGCGTCCGCTCCCTCACGCGCGAGATGCTGGTCGAGCTGGGCTGCTCCGTCGGCACCTGGCCCGAGACCGCAAGCGCCAAGCGCAGGCCCCAGACACGGACGCGCGTGCGCCTGCCCTGGAAGAAGGAAGGTGAAACCCGATGAGCTTGAGAGCGCGCGTGCGCGAGGCGCACGATGCTCCCCCAGGTGCCGCGGTGTTTTCAGCGGCCCGGAGACCGGGTCGGGGAGAGCTCAAGATGCGGGCTAAGCGCGCCATGATGGAGCGCGTGGGCTTCGGCGAGGTCGCGCGCATCTCGTCACTCGCCGATCCCGAACGCGCCCGCGGCGAGCTGCGCCCCGCCGTCGAGGCCTCGCTGAACGTTCAGGGCCCTGATGCCCTGAACGCCGATGAGCGGCAGAGGCTCATCGATGAGATCTTGAACGATGTCGTGGGGCTGGGCTCTCTGCAGCCGCTGCTGGAAGACGAGACCATCACCGAGATCATGGTCAACGGCTGCGGGTCGGCGTTCTTCGAACGCGGCGGCGTGCTGTACCCCTTCGATGCGGGATTCGAGAACGACGAGCAGATCCGCGTCATGATCGACCGGATCATCTCTCCACTCGGCCGCCGCATCGACGAACGGAGCCCCGTGGTGAATGCGCGCCTGCCCAGCGGGTACCGCGTCAACGCGGTGATTCCGCCGGTGGCGATCGACGGGCCCGTGCTCACCATCCGAAAGTTCTCGGACCGTATCAGCACGCTCGACGAACTCGTGCGGCTGGGGTCGCTTCCCGAATGGTATGCGCAGCTCCTCTCGTGTGCTGTGTCGCTCAGGCAGGATCTCGCGGTGGCGGGCGGTACGGGATCGGGTAAGACCACGCTGCTCAACGCCCTGTCCTGCGAGATCTCCACCGGGGAACGCATCGTGACGATCGAGGATTCGGCGGAGCTCAAGTTCTCCCGCCACCCCCACGTGGTGCGGCTCGAGGCGCGCGAGGCGTCGATCGAGGGCGAGGGTGCCGTGCGCATCCGCGACCTCGTGGCGAACGCGTTGCGCATGCGTCCGGACCGCATCGTGGTGGGCGAGGTCCGCGGCGCCGAGTGCATCGACATGCTGCAGGCCATGAACACCGGCCATGACGGCTCGCTGACCACGCTCCATGCGGGAACCGAGCAGGAGGCGGTCGTCCGCCTGACGCTGCTGGCGCGCTACGGCATCGATCTTCCATCCGACCTGATCGAGGAGCAGATCGCCATGGCGCTCGACGGCATCGTCATGTCCGAGCGCCGGCCCGACGGGAAGCGCTACGTCTCGTCGTACTCGGGGGTCGAACGCGGTGCCGATGGCGGCGTGTCGCTCGAGCGCTATGTCTCCTTCGATCCCTCGGGCCCGTCGTGGACGCTCGACCGCGAACCGGCGTTCATCGCCGAGAGTCTGCGCTCCGGCGTGCTCGAGCAGGAGGAGGTGGACCGATGGAGAGCCTTATGCCCCTGATGGCGGGAGCGCTTGTCGCCGTCGCCGTGGATAACGGGCTGGGCGCGCTTGCAGGCGAAGCGCGGGCGTCCGATCTGCGTCGGGTCGATGTGGCAGGATCGGTGCGTTCCGTGTCGTGTGCGATAGGGGAGGCTCTCCCCGCGCGCCTGCGGGAATCGTCGCGACTGCTTACAGCGGTCGAGGGGCTGAGGAAGTTCCCGAGGTCCTCTTCGTGGCACCTTGACGCCTATTGTCAGAGCGAGCTTCTGGGCCTATGGGTGCTTCTTTCCCTGGGAACCGCTGCATTGTCCGCGTTGATCTCGTTCTCGCCGATCGGCGCATGCGTCGGTGCCGTCATCCCGACAGCGTTTCTGTCCGCGACGGCAACTCGGGACCGCCGTGCCCGCGAGAAGCGGATCGAATCGGCCATGCCCGAGGCGTTCAATGCGCTGTCCATGGCGCTCGGTTCCGGTCATTCGCTTCCCCAGGGCATGCGGTTCGTGGGCAGCCACGCGGACGAACCCGTCAGGAGCGAGTTCCTGCAGGTTTCCTACTCCGTGAGTTGCGGCATCCCGATCGGCGAGGCGTTGAACGACATGCTGGAACGCCTGCGCGCACCGGGGCTCGACTTGGTTGCGCTGGCGCTCAAGGTGTCGCGCCGTACCGGTGCGCCGCTCGCAGGGCTTTTGGCCGAGGCGTCCTCCATGGTCGGGGAGCGCATCGAGCTGGCGAGGATGCTCGACGTCAAGACGTCCCAGGCGCGGATGTCCGCACGCCTGGTCGCGGGCATGCCCTGCGCGATGGTCGTTGTCTTGAGCTTGCTGTCGGAAGATTTCAGACAGGGCTTGATGACGGCGACGGGCATGGCATCGGTTGCCGCTGCGATGGCGCTCGATGTAGCTGCCTGGTCGGTCATCAGGCGGATCATGAGGGTCGAGCTATGATCGCCGCCTTTGCCTTCGCTTGCTCGCTGCTCGCGTGGGCGGTGACCGGATGGGGACCTGACGAGCGCCTGTGGTTGCGTCGGGGCCTCGATGACCTCGGCTTTCGCACTGCACATGCGGTGGAGACCGTACGTGCGCGGTTGATGCAGGCATCCATAGCGAAAAAGGTCCAGGGCACGATGCCCGCAGCGACCCTTTCCGAGGCCTCGGAGATGATCGACGTCATCCGCCTGGGTCTGTCGGCCGGGCTCTCGTTCGATGCTGCGCTCGACGTGTACTGCGAGAACCGCTCGAGCACGTTGGCGTTTCGCATGGCCGAGGCGAAGGCGTCGTGGCAGATGGGGCTTTCGGGGCGAGAGGATGCGCTGCGTTCCGTTGCCGATGACGTGGGCCTGCGGGTGCTCGAGTCGTTCGCCGCCACGGTGGGTCAGGCGCTCTCGCTGGGTGCCCCGCTCGCCGAGACGCTCGCCGGCATGAGCCGCGAGATCCGTGCCGCGCACCGCAGCGAGGTCGAACGCCGGATCGAACGGACCCCTGTGAAACTTCTGATCCCCACGGGCACGTTGATTTTGCCCGCACTGCTGTTGTCGATATTGGGCCCGCTGCTGGCTGCGGGCGGAATGATGTGAAGGAGCTGGATGGACATGCTGACGGAAGCATATTGCAAGGCGGTTGCCGCCGCTAGGAAATGCTTGGTCGATGAGGAGCTTGCACAGGGCACGACGGAGTACGCGATCCTCGTGGGCGTGCTCGTGGTCATCGCCATCTTGGCCATCATCGCGTTCAGGGACAAGGTCTCCTCGCTGTGGGACGCCATTTCCTCGGGGATTAACAGCCTGTGAGGAAACGGGCGCCCCGGCCCTGGGCCGTGGTCCTCGCGTGCCTGGTCGTCGCTTTGGTCGCCTGCGCGCTGTGGGCGGCTCGTGGCAACGAGGACGGACGTGACTTCCGGGACCCTTCGGAACAGGGGCTGTCGACAGCGATGGAGAGCCTGCGGGGACACCGGGGCAAAGAGAGCGACGCCGAGCATTGGCTCGAGGACCTCGATGCATCCACCGAGGCATCGCCTGCCGTGAAGTGGACCGAGAACCGAGGCATGGTGTGCGCGGCGTCGTCGCTTCTCAAGCGCTATGAACGGCTCGATTCGGCCGTGTTGGAGACGCAAGGGTACCTGGACCTGAAGGGTAACGCGTGGGGCGCGATCGTGTCGGACCGGAAAGGCTGGGTCGATATGGTGACGGTGATGTCGAATGAGGCGGATGACGAGGCGACGGTCCGGGTGGTCCGCTTGGTCGCAGATCGGCTCGACCGGTCGTGAGCGCTCCCGGCCCCGTTTGTTTCTGGAAGAGACCGTCGCGCAGGGGACCGTCGAGTATGCCCTTACGGTTTTCGCGCTGCTTGCCGCGGTCGTCACGATCGGTGCGCTGTGGCGCGCGGGCGAGCGCGGGGTGTTCACGGACCTTGTGGCGGAAGCGGCATCGCATGGTCTTGCGGGGCTCGGTCCCTTGGATATCGCGCTGTTTTAACGATGCGTCCGAAGACGGGGCGCAGGCGACGGTTGAGGCAGCCGTCGTGTTCCCGGTGCTGCTGACGCTCATGCTGCTGACGCTGCAGCCGGTCTGCATCCTGTACACGCGTTCCGTGATGGAGTCCGCCGCGGGCGAGACGGCCCGCCTGATGGCGACGAGCGAGGCTGCCGACGAAGACGGCCTGCAGGCGTTCGCCCAACGTCGGTTGGGAGCGGTGCCCGATCTGGCGATCTTCCATGAAGGGGGTCCGCTCGCATGGGACATCGCCCTCGTGGGAGTCCGCGACGGCGGCGGGCGCACCGAGGTGACGATCGCGGGCACGGTCAAACCGCTTCCGGTGCTGGGGGCGTTCGCGTCGGCTCTGGGGGCCGAAGGCCCCTCGGGCTCGGTCGAGCTCAAAGTCCAGGTGAGGTACGACGGAAGACCGGCGTGGGTAGAAGGGGAATACGATGACTGGATCGCCATGTGGCCGTAGGCACGGGATCGACCTGTTCATCGAGGACGGTGCGTACACGACCGTTGCCGCCGCCGTCTCGATGCTCATGGTGCTGACGCTTCTGTTCTCGGCGGCAACCGCCGTGTGGAGCATGTCGCGTGCGGGCGATACACAGGCGACGGCCGACGCGTGCGCGCTTGCGGGGTCCAACGCGGTCTCTTCTTACTGCACTGCCGCGACGGTCGTCGACGCGAGCGTGCTGAGCATGGGGCTCGCAGGGTTCTGCGTGACCGGCGCGGGATTGGTCGGATTGCTGATCCCTGGTGCGAACGCGACGGCTGCCGAGAGCATCAAGACCGGCATCAAGATGATCAAGACGCGTAACGAATTCGCCGCATCGGCATCCAAAGGACTGCAGAAGCTCGAGCAGTCGCTTCCGTATCTGGTCGCCGCGAATTCCGCGTCGCTGTGCGCCAAGCGCGGCACGGACAGCCTCTCGTTCACCGGTGCCGCCCTTGCGGTACCCGCGGCATCTGCCTCGAAGTTCCCGGCGGCCGAAGAGGACCAGGTGCCGACGGATGCGCTCGAGGACGCCGCGGGGTCGCTTGACGATGCGGCCCAAGAGCTCGCGAAGGCGAGCGAACGCGCGCAGGCCGCCAAGGAGGCGGCGTGGCTTGCCGACTGCGGGCGCGAAGGCATGAACATGCGGGAACGCATCGCGCGCCTGTCCGATGTGCCTGCGGCGCAGAACCCCGACTACGCCTCGTCGATAACCTGGGATCCGGTGGCAGGGCTCGACCGTGCGCGGGCGTATTACCGCTGGCGCGCGGAGCACGATCGCCCTGAGGGCGCCGGTGACGAGGCGAAGGCGAATTCGGCGGCGCGGCGCGCCTGGTGTGCCTTCGCCTTCGAACAGCTGAAGGATGCCGTCGCCGAGGAACGTGACGGGGAATTCGTGTCGACGGTACCGGTGCTCCCGCGCAATCGCGCCGAGCTCGAGGCGACATCGCTGTTCTCCGATAGCGTCTGGCCGACGACGGTGGAGGAGGGTGGCCTGACGATTCACTACGCTACGAGCTGCCGGGGCGCGACGGGTGCTCCGGGTGGGTTCGCTTCAGTGGCGCAGGAGGCATCCGGCTCGGTCAAGCGGTGTGCTTCCTGCTCATTCGGTGCCGTCATGCTCGGTAACACCCCCGCCGCGTCGACGTCGATCGACAACGGGTTCGAATACCATCTGCGCGAATACACTCTCGCGCTGCAGGAATATGCTTCATGCCGCAACGAGGAGCTTGCCCTCGAGCAGAAGGCGCGCGACCGGGCCGAGGCCTCCGCATCCTCGTTCAGCGAGGCGATCGAGGCCTTGGGCGAGCACCGCCCCAAGATCGCGCCGCCGGGCCGCTTCGGCTGCGTCGCCGCCGTGGTTGCGGGGGATGCGGCGGTGCCCGAGACGCTCGACTCGTCGTTTGCCTCCGTGTCAGACCTTGCTGAACGGGGTGCCGTCTCGGCATCGGTGCTTGCTCCCGACCCGTCTACGAGTGAGAACAACGTGCTCGGCTCGTTCTTCTCGACACTCGACGACCGAACCGCCTCCGATGCCGACAGCCTGGTCGGCAGCGTCATGAAGCTGTGGGGGCGCCTCCTCGTATCGTACGGTGATCTTTCCGATGGACTCGATAAGCTCATGGACGACCTGCTGGAGGGGCTGAAGCCGCTTGGCCTGGGGCCTGTCGCGTCATGGTTGGGCGACTCCGTGCGCGCCGCGGTGACGGGGCTCGGGCTGGAGGCGGTCGATCTCAGGCTCAAAAAGCCCGTGCTGGTGGATTCGGCGCGCGTCCTCGCCCATGCCGACGTGGCGGGGGTCTCGGACATCCAGGATGCTCTTCGCTCGCTGCCCTTGGGCACGACGGACCCTACGGTCCTGTTGCAGGCGCTGGGATACCGCGTGGGGGAATATATCTCCCAGGCGACCTTCACGCTGGCTGAGATTCCTCTGCCGGGCGGCGGATCGATCCCCCTGACGATGCGCTTGCGCGATATCGTCCCGTTTGATGGGGCGACATCGTGAGATCCGTACCGGAAGAGCGCGCTCAGGCGACGGTCGAGATGGCCGTCGTCGCCCCCGTCATGGTGGTGCTGGCCTTGATCGTCTACAACCTCATGCTCTTTACAGCCGCCACGGCCCGTTTCGACCGTGTTGTGCCCGATATCGTGCTGATCCACGCGTCGTCGCCTGCGGGGACCCGTGAGGATGGTACCGAGCCCGACACCTGTGCGGTGGTGAGATCGCAGCTCGAGGCGGCGATGGAGGGGTACGACGTGGAGATCGACGTCACCCGTGAGGGAGGATCGGGCGTCGGGGGCATGCTGGCGTTTGCCGGGGAGCCCGAGACGTACCGGTGCACGATGGGCTATCGTCCCTGGCCCAGCGGTCTCTCGATCGCCGGTGTCTCGATGGGAGCACCGGCCCTACTGAAACATCAACGCGACTGCGTGATCGACCCCTGGCGTTCGGGGGTGGTGCTATGAGATGGAATGCGAACCGGGCCGACCGGGTATTTCGACGTGCCGTGCACGTACTCGGCTGGGAAGGGACTCGTCTCTTGCTGGTTGAGACGTTTCCCATGCGACTGCGGGGCATGATCGGAAGGGCCCCAGACCCCTCGATGGCCATGGCGTTCCCCCGGTGCCGATCCGTCCATACCTGGTTCATGGCATACCCGCTCGATATCGCTTTCATCGACGAGGAGGGCGAGGTCGTCGAGATACATTGCGGTGTCAAGCCGTGTCGCACGCTGGGCTGCCGCGGTGCCTGGGGCGTGATCGAACGCGTTTCGCGGCCACTGGGGCAAAATTTTTAAAAAAAGTCGGTTGACGGGCGCTCATGGTTCGATATACTAATCAAGCCTTGAAACAAGGCACGCACATATGGCTGGGTAGCTCAGTTGGTAGAGCAGAGGACTGAAAATCCTCGTGTCAGGGGTTCGATTCCCTTCCCCGCCACCTTGGATGTTTAAGGACTCCTGCAAAGGGGTCCTTTTCTATATGTCGACAACGCATGGAATCGAATCCGAGAGGAAAAGCCTTTCGGTGACGCAACTGAAAGACCTCGCTGTCCGTACCGCCGGGTATACTCGAATCGATGAAGATGCCGAAAAGGGGAGGTCGAGATGGACGACAGGATCAGGGGAGTCAATCTTTCGGGCTGGTTTATCCCCGAGCCCTGGGTGACGCCGTCCCTGTATGCGGCGACGGGCGCCTCGAACGCTTCCGAGCTGCAGGATGCGCTGGGCACCGCTCGGTACAACGAACGTGTCCGTCAGCACTATGAGACGTTTATCAGCGAGGATGACTTCCGACGCATGTCCCTGATCGGGCTCAACGCCGTGCGCCTTCCCGTTCCCTGGTATGCGTTCGGCTCCCAAGAAGACAACGCGTCCTACATCTCGGTGATCGACTATATCGACCGCGCCATGGAGTGGGCCGTCAAATACGACATGCGCGTGCTGCTCGACCTGTCGACCGTTCCCGGCGGTCAGGGCGACTCGAACGACTCCTCCGCCACTGATTCCGTGGCGGAGTGGCATTCTTCCAAAAATGGCCGCCATACCGCACTGGTGGTGCTCGAGCGCCTGGCCGAGCGCTACGGCGCCTCGGATGCGCTGCTGGGTATCGAGCTGCTCGATACGCCGCGCATGCGCGTGCGCCATGGCCTGCTGAACGTCTCCGACGGCATTCCCAGCCATTACCTGCGCAACTTCTACCGTGACGCCTACGAGCTCATCCGCGCACACATGCCCGAGGACAAGATCGTGGTGTTCTCCGCTTCCGGTTACCCGAGCGAGTGGAGGCACTTCATGCGTGGCGACAAGTACAAGAACGTCCTGATGGACGTGCATCTGTACCATTACCGCGACGAGTTCGCCCAGGACATCACGAGCCCGCGCGGGCTCTCGAGCGCCATCCTGCGCAACAAGCATGTGCTCAAGGAAGCCACGACGACAGGGTTCCCCGTCATCGTGGGCGAATGGTCCGGCGCGGCGGTGTTCGCCAACTCGTCGGTTACGCCCGAGGGGCGCACGGCGTACGAGCGCGTGTTCGTCGCCAACCAGCTCGCCTCGTTCTCCGTGGCCCGCGGCTGGTTCTTCCAGACCTGGAAGACCGAGAAGCGCATCCCCGCATGGGACGCGCGCGTGGCGCTGGGCACGCTCGAAAAGGCGATGATCGACTAGTGGCGGCGTCGACGGTGGGCGCGGGGCGCCTGTACGTGGTCGGCACGCCGATCGGCAACCTGGGCGATATGAGCCCGCGGGTCGAGGCCGCCTTCAAGGCGGCGGACGCCATCTGCTGCGAGGACACGCGCGTGACCTCCAAGCTTCTGAGCTATCTGGATATCTCGCGACCCCTCATCCGCTGCGACGAGAACGTGATCGCATCGCGTGCCGGCGGCATCGTCGACCGCCTGCTTTCCGGCGAGACGATCGCGTTCGCCTCGGATGCCGGCATGCCGAGCGTGTCGGATCCCGGGCAGGTCCTGGTCGACGCCGCTCGCGACGCCGACGTCTCCGTCGAGGTCATACCCGGCCCTTCCGCCTGCGTGACGGCGCTCGTCTCGTCGGGTATCCCCTGCGAGCATTTCTTCTTCGAGGGCTTCCTCCCGCGCAAACAGGGCGAGCGCGTGCGTCGCCTGACGCAGCTCGCGCCTGTTCCCGGCGCGCTTATCTTCTACGAGTCGCCGCATCGCGTGGCCGACTCGCTCGATGCCGTCGCCACGGTATTCCCGCAGCGCGAGGTCGCGTTGTGCCGTGAGCTCACCAAGCTCCACGAGGAGGTGCTGCGCGCGCCGGCACCCGAGCTTGCCCGGACCGTGCGCGAGCGCGGCGAGATGCGCGGCGAGATGGCTCTGGTGGTCGCCCCACCTTCGCCTGATGAGCTTGAACGCTATGCGGCAGGTGCCGCCGGTGCCGTCGATCGCGACCCCGAGGAAGCGCTGCGCGAGGACATCGAGGCGGCACTTGCGGCGGGGGAGGCCCCATCGGCTGCCGCCAAGCGCCTCTCGCAGAAGTACTCGCTCAAGAAACGCGCCGTGTACGAGCGTGTTCTTGCCGTGGCTGCCGAACGGGACGCATAGGCACCCCTGCGCTTGCTGTTACAATGGACGTTTGTCAGCGCAGCCCCATTCGGCTGCTCGTCTGCAACGTACGAAAGAGGACCATCGATGAGCACCAAGCCTTCGTTTTTCATCACCACGCCGATCTACTACGTGAACGCCGACCCGCACCTGGGAACGGCGTATTCCACGATCCTTGCCGACGTCCAGGCGCGTTTCCGCCGCTCCATGGGCTACAACGTCAAGTTCCTGACGGGCATGGACGAGCATGGCGAGAAGGTCGCCGAGGCCGCTGAGAAGCACGGCATGACCCCGCAGGAGTGGACCGACTCCCAGGCCCCGCACTTCAAGGACCTGTGGAAGAAGCTCGAGATCTCCAACGACGACTTCATCCGCACCACCGAGCCGCGCCAGCACCACGCCGTGCAGTACCTCTGGGAGCGCATGAAGGAGTCCGGCTACCTCTATAAGGGCAGCTACGACGGCTGGTACTGCGTGCCCGACGAGACGTATTTCACCGAGACGCAGGTCGAGAAGGGCGACGAGGAGAACGGCACGCCCGGCGCGCACCTCTGCCCCGACTGCCACCGTCCGCTCGAGCGCGTGCAGGAGGAGTCCTACTTCTTCAAGCTCTCCGCGTTCCAGGACAAGCTGCTCAAGCTCTATGACGAGCACCCCGACTTCGTCCAGCCGGCGTTTCGCATGAACGAGGTGCGCTCCTTTGTCGAGGGCGGCCTCAACGACCTCTCCGTCTCGCGCACGAGCTTCGACTGGGGCATCCCGGTGCCCTTCGACGAGGGTCACGTGACCTACGTATGGTTCGACGCGCTGCTCAACTACATGACGGCCGTGGGCTACGGCGTCGACACGCCCGAGGCGCGCGCCGAGCTCGCCTATCGCTGGCCCGCGCAGTTCCACATCGTGGGCAAGGACATCATCCGCTTCCACTGCGTGATCTGGCCCGCCATGCTCATGGCGATCGGCGAGGCCCTGCCCGAGCACGTCTTCGCCCACGGCTTCCTCACCGTGCGCAATTCCGAGACGGGCAAGGCCGAGAAGATGTCCAAGAGCCGCGGCAACGCCATCGCGCCTGCCGACGTCATGGAGCTGCTGGGCGTGGAGGGTTACCGCTACTACTTCATGACCGACGTGGTCCCCGGCACGGACGGGGCCATCTCGTTCGAGCGTATGGAGCAGGTCTACAATGCCGACCTGGCCAACAGCTGGGGCAACCTGGTCTCCCGTTCGCTCAACATGAGCGCCAAGTACTTCGACGGCTGCGCACCTGCCAAGCCTGCCGATGCGTCCGCCTTCGCCAACCCGCTGCGCGATATCGCCGAGGGCATCTGCGACCGTTATGCCGACTGCATGGGCAAGCTCGACTACGTGGGCGGTAAGGACGTCGTCATGGAGCTGATCCACGCGGCGAACCACTACATCGAGGATTCCGAGCCTTGGACGCTCGCCAAGGATCCGGCCCGTGCCGACGAGCTTGCCTTCGTCATCTACAACCTGCTCGAGGCCATCCGCATCTCCGCCCATCTGCTGATGCCGTTCATGCCTCAGACCTCCACCGAGGCCCTGCGCCGCATGGGCTGTGAGGCCGAGGCGGACACCGATGACCTCAAGGCGGCTTGCGCCTGGGGCACGCTCGCCGGCGGCGCCCCCGTCGAAAAGGGCGACCCGCTGTTCCCGCGCCTCCAGCCCCAAGACAAGTAGGGGCGTCAGCTCAGAAGCGATTTGGGATAGATTCTCAGACAAAGAAAGGGCGTATGGCGGAGGCGATCCGTCGTACGCCCGATTTCAAACGATAGCGTGTCGGCAAATCAACTGAGTAAGAGACGGAGTCGCGGTTTTCGGTTCATCCGCTGCGAGTTCCGCACGAGCCGAAGGCCACTTAATGTGGCCTTCGTGCGAGCAGGACTGCCCGAGCGCCGGATAAACCGAAAACCGCGATTCAGTCAGCGTTTCAAGGAGATCGCCATGACCACATCACCGCTTGCAAACCTCAGTGCAACAAGGGAACTCCTCGAGGAGTTCGGCCTGGCGACCAAGCATCGCTTGGGCCAGAATTTCCTGGTCGACAACCACGTGATCGAGCGCATCTGCGAACTCGCTGAGCTCACGGGTTCCGAGCGTGTGCTCGAGGTGGGGCCGGGCATCGGTACGCTGACGCTGGCGTTGCTGCAGGAGGCGCAACGCGTCGTCTCCATCGAGGCCGACGCCGAGCTGGAGCCGGTGCTCGACGCCCACGCTGCCGACTACGGCAATTTCTCCTACATCATGGGCGATGCGCTCAAGGTGGCGCCTGCCGCCATCGCCGAGGCGACGGGCGGCGAGCCCACGGTGTTCGTGGCGAATCTTCCCTATAACGTGGCGGCGACGATCATCCTGCAGTTCTTCGAGACCATGCCCTCGCTCGAGCGGGCCGTGGTGATGGTACAGAAGGAGGTCGCCGACCGCATCGCGGCGGCACCGGGCAACAAGACCTATGGCGGCTACACGGCCAAGCTCGCCCTGTACGGCGAGGTCACAGGGCGTTTCGAGGTCCCGCCGCGCTGTTTCATGCCGGCTCCCCACGTGGATTCGGCGGTCGTGCGCATCGACCGTGTGAAGGGTGTCGCGGGTGCCTGCGACCCGCACGCGGTCGCCCGCGTGATCGACGCGGCATTTGCCCAGCGCCGCAAGACCATCCGCAACTCCATGGGTTCCAACGGGTTCGACAAGGGCGTGCTCGACATCGCACTCTCCGCGGCGGGCATCGCGCCCACCGTGCGCGCCGAGACGCTGTCCGTGGCCGATTTCGTCCGTCTGACCGAGGAGCTCGACCGTGCTCAGTAGGGACACGCTGCCGTCGTTCACCAAAAAGAAGAAGACCGTCTGTTGCCCGTATCCGCTGGCGCCGATCTGCGACACCCACGCGCACCTGCTCTCGTTTTGGGAAAAGGATCCGCTGGCATGTCTCAAACGTGCCAAGCTGGCGGGCGTCGAGGCCCTTGTGACACTCATCGACCCTATCGGCGACAAGATGGACGTGCCGGCGTTTCGCTCGTGGCTCGACACGGAAATCATCGCGAAGGCAACGCCCGAAGAGATTCCCCAGCTCAAGTACCTCGCGGGCGTGCACCCCTATGGTGCCCCGGTCTACACCGATGACATCCATGCGCAGATCGAGGCGGCGCTCGACGACCCACTGTGCGCGGGTATCGGCGAGATCGGGCTGGACTATCACGTGGACTATGACGACGATGTCGACCCGGCCCCGCGTGATGTGCAGATCGCTTGCATGGAGCGCCAGCTGGCGCTTGCCGTCGAGCGCGATGTCCCCGTCGAGCTCCACCTGCGCCACGAGGCGGACGACGAGGCCCGTTCCTCGCACGCCGACGCCTACGACGTGCTACGCGGCGTCGGCGTGCCCCAGGCGGGATGTGTGCTCCACTGCTTCGGTGAGGACACGGCGACGATGGAGCGGTTCGTCGAGCTCGGTTGCCACATCGCGTACGGGGGAGCTGCCACGTTCAAGCGCAACGACGAGGTGCGGGCGGCCTTTGCGGCCACGCCGCTGGACCGCATTCTGTTCGAGACCGACTGCCCCTATATGGCCCCCGAGCCCATCCGCGGTCTCGAGTGCGAGCCCGCCATGATATCCCTGACCGTGAACAGACTGGTAAACGACCGGGTCGATCGCCGCGGCGAAGACGCCCAGACGATCGCGCGGGCCGCATGGGACAACGCCCGTTCACTGTTCTATCGGTAAAATCGCGTTTACAATCTGCCGCTTTGTAAAGGAAACGCCGGGGTATGCGTAACGCGCGCGTACTCCGGCGTCAGCATGTGACAAGCGATCGCCGTCGGCCGAAAACCAGCTGCCTCGCGCCCCTAGTATCGACAGCGTCACAGCCGGACGGAGCACCAGATCCCGCACGCTCCTCCGGCGATCAATCGCTACAAAGGAGTGTATCGTGGCAGACATCGAATCTATGCAGCTTTCCCGTCGCTCGTTTCTGGGACTTATCGGCACGGGGGCGGTGACGCTCGGGCTCGGCCTCGCCGGGTGCGGCACCGCGTCCGGCAAAGGCGGAGCCGCGACGGCCGGCTCGGCCGACGCCGCGTCCATCGACAAGCTCACCATGGTCTGGCTGCCCAACGAGTCCAGCTCCGAGTTCGATGCCGGCCGCGAGGAGTTCGGCAAGGTACTGGAGAAGTACGCCGGCGTCAAGGTCGAGCTCATGACCACCACCGACTACAACGTGGCCATCGAGGCCATCGCCTCCGGCAAGGCCCAGCTCGCCAACATGGGCGCCGAGGGCTTCATTCAGGCGCAGAAGAAGAACAAGAAAGTCCAACCACTCGTCACTACGTCCGATCCGGACGGTAAGCTCGATGGTGCCAAGTACTTCAGCCGCATCTGCGTCCCGGCCGATCAGATGGATGACTACAAAGACGCCTCGGATTCCACGGGTTATTCCATCAAGAACATCAAGGGCAAGCGCATGAGCTTCGTCTCCGCCACGTCCACCTCGGGTTTCAAGGTTCCCTGCAACGCCATCATGAAGGAGTTCCCCAACGACGTGAAGTCCTCCGACGAGCTCACGACCGCCGGGTTCTTCTCCCAGGTGCTGTTCGGCAACTCCCACCCCGGCTCCGCCGTCAACCTGCTTCAGGGCGACGCGGACGTCGCTGCGTTCGATGACGTCGATGTCGACACCTATCTGGAGGCCCCCGAGGGTGATCGCGATACCGTGAACGCCGCCGGCAACGTCTACACCGTCAAGTCCGACGCCGCCCAGCCGTTCGACCGCGTCCAGGGCAAGCAGTTCGGCATCATCCAGGTCACACCGGTTCTGAACGGGCCCATCGCCGTCAATACCGAGGCCGTCCCGCAGGAGATCATCGACAAGCTGGTTCGCGGCCTGACGTCCAAGAAGGTGGCGGACGACGAGCTGCTGTTCGCCCCCGAGGGCAAGGATGACAACGGCGCCGTGTGGAGCCGCGAGGATTCCGCCGGCTTCATCAAGGTCAAGGACTCCTGGTACGACCCCATCCGTGAGCTCGCATAAACCATGGAGCAGACTGAAGACACTCGGCCGCTGCTGCGCGTGAGCGGCTTGGGCAAGAGCTATACGGCAAAGCGCGGCACGGGCGATCAGCAGCGAGCACTGCACGATATCGATTTTTCCTGCGGCACCGGTGAGATGGTCACGGTCATCGGACCTTCCGGGGCGGGAAAGTCGACGCTTCTGCGCTGCATCAACCGCTTGATCGAGCCCACCGAGGGCACGGTCGAGTTCGACGGCGAGGATATCACGCACCTCAAGCGCAACAAGCTACGGGACGTCCATACACGCATCGCCATGATCTTCCAGAACTACAACCTGGTGTACCGTCTCACGGCCATCCAGAACGTGCTCCACGGCCGCTTGGGCTACAAGAGCACGCTGGCCGGCTCGCTGGGTCTGTATACCGAGGACGAGAAGCTCCGGGCGTTCGAGCTGCTCGACGAGGTGGGCCTTTCCGAGTTCGCCTACCGTCGCGCCGACCAGCTCTCCGGCGGTCAGAAGCAGCGCGTGGGCATCGCCCGTGCGCTTATCCAAGACCCCAAGATCATCCTGTGCGACGAGCCTATCGCGAGCTTGGACCCTAAGAGCAGCCGCATGGTCATGGAACATCTGCATCGCGTGACCCGTCAGCATGGCATCACGTGCATCGTGAACCTGCACCAGGTCGATACCGCACTTGAGTTCTCCGACCGCATCATCGGGCTCAACGCGGGCGGCAAGGTGTTCGAGGGCGCACCGTCCGAGATGACGTCCGACGTGATCGACACGATCTACGGCAGCGACGAAGAGGGCAAGGTCGCCGTGTCGACCGCTGACGCCGCGACGGCTCCTGTCGGTGGTATCGCCACCGCGCCGGTGCAGTCGGGAGCGCTGCGATGAGCGCGGCGGAGGCGGCGCTCGCGGCGCAGGACTCCCCGCAGGCGCCCGACCTTTCATGGTTCCGCCGTCGCCAGCTTCGCAGCCTGGCCGCCGTGGTCGCCGTGGTGCTCGTGGCCGAGGCGGCGGCGCATGTCTGCGACTTCAGCTTCGTCTACGCGATCGGTTCCGTCCCCACGGCGATCGTCTGGATGCTGCGCGAGTTCTGCCCGCAGACATCGTCCTTCTCGCAGATGGGCATCATTGCGGAGCAGGTGGTATCCACGGTGTTCGACGCCACGGCGGCGACCATGCTCGCCGCCGTGGCGGGCATCGTGCTCGCGGTGCTGGGGTCCGATTCCATCGGGGTTACGTGCGCGCCGGTGCGCACGGCGATCCGCGTGTTCGCGAACGTCTTTCGCAACGTGCCCATGATCGCCTGGGCGCTGTTGCTGCTGCTTTCATTCAAGCAGAACGAGTTCACGGGCTTTCTGGCGCTGTTCTTGTCCACGTTCGGCCAGATCACCCGTTTCTATCTCGATACGTTGGACGAGATCCCCGGCGGTCCCATCGAGGCACTGCAGAGCTGCGGTGCCGGGTTCTGGCCGGTCGTGTTCCAGGCGGGGCTGCCGCTCGCCGTGGCCGAGCTCATGAGCTGGACGCTCTACATGGTGGAGACGAACATCCGCGAGGCGACGCTCGTGGGGCTTCTGACCGGCACCGGGATCGGTTTCGTGTTCAACCTGTATTACTCGTCGTTCCGCTACGACTGCGCGGGGCTGGTCATCTTGGTGACCATCGTGCTGGTGCTCGCGGTCGAGGCGGTCTCGAACAGGGCGAGGAGGTCGATGATCTGATGGCATCCGCATACTTGACCCCGGCAGCCGCCCGTGTCGTCGAACGCGGTCATGACGGAAAGATCCGCCTTACCTCGCGCATGGGCCGCAACCGGTCTATCCAGATCTCACTGGCGGTTTTAGCAGCGCTGACGGTCGTGGCATTCGCCCGTATGGGGATGGGCGATGTCGACCTGCGCGCCGCCGCCGCGCAGACCTGGTCCGACTTCAGCGCCATGATGTTCCAGCCTGCGCTCGATCCTCCGCTGGGGGCTGCACATTTCAGCTGGCTCAAGCTCGTCGAGAGCGCGCTGATCACCATCGCGGTCACGACGTTGTGCACGGTCATCTCCGCGCTCATCAGCTTCTTCCTGGCGCTTGCCGCCTCGGAGAACCTGTCGAACCCCGTGGTGTCCAACGTGGTGAAGGGCTTCGTGGCCGTTATCCGCGCCATCCCCACCATCCTGTGGGTGCTCGTGTTCACGGTGGCGATCGGTCTGGGCTCGGAGGCGGCGGTGCTGGGCATCTCGTTCCATTCCATCGCCTATCTCACCAAGAGCTATTCCGAATCGTTCGAGGAGATCGACGGGGGCGTGATCGAGGCGTTGAGCGCCGCCGGTGCCGGGTTCTGGCAGGTCGTGTTCCAGGCTATCTGCCCGGCGACCATCACCAAGCTGCTCTCGTGGACGTTCATCCGCTTCGAGATCAACTTCGCCAACGCGGTCGCCGTGGGGGCGTTCGCCGGAGCGGGCGGGATCGGGTTCCAGCTGTACCAGGCCGGCAACTACTACTACAACCTGCATGAGGTCGGCGTGATCGTCTACGTGTGCCTCGCCGTCTCGTTTGCCCTTGAGTTCGTGTCGGTGCGCCTGCGCCGCCGCTACATCATCAATGCCGATGCATAAGGAAAGAATCGAATGCTGACTAGAAGAATGAGGACGGAGGTCCTGGTCGAAGCCGACCCCGGTGCCGCCATCGAGCTCGCCGAGCTCGTGGAGCGCGAGGTCCCGGCAACCGAGATCTGCGCGCCGCACCAGGGCCTCGTGATGTGCCAGGTGCGCGAGACCGCCCGCAACGCGCGCTTCTATCTGGGCGAGGTGCTCGTGACGGAATGCCGCGTGCGCATCGCCGACGCCGAGGGTCTGGGGGTGCTCGTCGGAACCGATGGCGAACATGCCCGTGCGCTTGCCGTGATCGATGCGGCGTTTGCCCAGGAGCGCCCGCTTGCGTGTCTGCCGGAACTCGAGCGCCGTATCGAGGAGGCCCAGGATTCCCTGACGTGCCGCCGCCGTGCGGAAGATGCGCGCACCTACGTGTCGCGCGTCGAGTTCAACGAGATGTCCGGTCAGGATATGAGTGCCCAGGCGGTGGTCAAATGAGCGGGAACGAGGACGTTTTCCAACGCGATGCGGCGGAGGACGCGCGCGCGTTCGAGCTGCAGCGCACGTTTCGGGCACTGCTGGCGTGCATGGCGCGCCCCGGCGAGGTCGTATGCCTCGAGGCGTCGGAAGCGGCTGCCCTCGAAGCCCCGGAGACGGGGTTGTTCCCCGGCACGCTGATGCTCGCCGACGCGCTGCTCGATGCGGGGACCACGTTCGCTGTGGCCACGGACGAGGACGATCGGGCCACGGACTTCATCGCGCGGCGCACCCATGCCGTCGCCGCGCCGGCGGAGCGTGCCGCATATGTGCTCGTTCCCGAGGCGATGCGCGGGGAGCGAGCAGCGCAGTCGATCGCCATGCTCTTCCCGGGAACGCTCGAGGAGCCGCATCGCGGGGCCACGGCCATCGTCGAATGCTCCGTGCTGCTCGGCCATGCCGCCGACGGCAGTCGGGTCGGGTCGGCTGCCCATGCCCACGCCAAGAGCTGTTGGGAGCTTTCGGGTCCCGGCATCGAGGATACGAGCCGTATCGTGCTCGACCGTGCCGACGTGATGTTCGCGCGTCAGGACCGGTCCGATGAGTTCCCGTGTGGCATCGACATCGTGTTCGCCGACGGCTTCGGCCATATGGTGGCGGTCCCGCGCTCCAGCGCCTGCAAGGAGGTCGAATCATGGGATATGTAGCCGTTTCCGGCGGTGAGCAGGCCATTCGCGCCTCGCTCGACCTGTTGGAACTCGAACGCGTCGCGGGCGACGCCTCGATCGACCCGCAGCTGATCATCGACACCATGCCGCATGCCGTCGAGCAGGTGGAATCCGAGGGCTCCGTGTGGGCGCCCGAAGTCGCCGCCATCGCCCTCAAGCAGGCGTCCGGCTCCATCGAGGAGGCCGTGTTCCTGGTGCGCGCCTACCGCTCGACGCTCGAGCGGCTCTATACCACGCGCGTGATCGATACGGGCGACATGCACCTCGACCGGCGCATCTCCGCCGCATTCAAGGATATCGAGGGCGGTCAGATCCTGGGCGCTACGCGCGACTACAGCCACCGCCTCATCGATTTCGATCTGGCGGACGAGACCGACGCCGACGCCCGCGCCAAGCATGCCCGCCTGAACGAGGAACTGGAGCAGGCGGCAGCCGCCTATCGGGGGCAGGCAGCCGAAAAGCCGCTCGACCGCGTGCCGAAAGTCTGTGACTACCTGCGCGAGGTCGGCATGGTCCGCCGCTACCCCGTCGACGATACCGAGCCGGTCGATGTTACGAAGACGCCGCTTTCGTTCCCGGCGCCTCGCAGCGTCATCCTGCAGGCGCTGTCGCGCGGCCTGACCCAGGCCGTCATCGCGATCGGGTACGCGGCCATCCGCGGCTTCGGCATCTCGCATCCCACCGTGGGCGAGCTGCGCCGCGGCCGCGTTCCGGTGACCATCGACGCTCCCGGCGCACCCGCAGATACCTCTAGCGAGGACGACGCCTACTACCTGGGCTCCCTGCCCGTCTGCGAGGTCGAGAGCCTCATCGTCGACGATGAGGTCACCGACGGGGGGCAGCACGTGAGCGCCTTGGACGTGGGCTACGGCCTGGTCATGGGCAGCGACGAGAGCAAGGCCATCGCCATGAGCGTCCTCGACCATTCCCTGCGCGTGGGCGACGTGCGGTATCCCACGCAAGACCAGGAGTTCGTGCTCTACCACATCGACGGCGTGGAGGCCACCGGCTTCATCAGCCACCTCAAGCTGCCGCACTACGTCACGTTCCAGAGCAAGCTCGATTCCGCCCTGCGCTCCATGCGCCGCGGCGACGACGGGAAGGAGGATGGTTCCCGTGCAGAGGAACTATAACTTCGCCTTTTTGGACGAGGGCTCCAAGCGCGAGATCCGCCGCGCGATCCTGAAGGCGGTGGCGATCCCCGGATACCAGGTTCCCTTCGCCAGCCGCGAGATGCCCATCGGACGAGGCTGGGGCACCGGCGGCCTGCAGGTGACGCTGTCGTGCATCGGGCCCGACGACGTGCTCAAGGTGATCGACCAGGGCTCCGACGCGAGCGTCAACGCCGTGTCGATCCGCGGTCTGGTGCACGAGACCACCGGCGTCGAGACGACGACCTCCACGGCCGACGCCACGCTCATCCAGAGCCGTCACCGCATCCCCGAGCGCCCGCTGCGCCGCGACCAGCTCATGGTGCTCCAGGTCCCCATGCCCGAGCCCCTGCGGACCTACGAGCCGCGCGAGAGTATCACGCGCCGCCTGCATGCCGAAGCCGAGTACACCGGCGCCTATCTTGAACTGTTCGAGCAGATCGTGCGGTACGGCTCCACCACCACCGGTGCCGATCACCCCGTCATGGTGAACGGCCGTTATGTGATGGCGCCGAGCCCCATCCCGCGCTTCGACAACCCCAAGCTGGACGATGCCGACAACCTGTTTCTGTTCGGCGCGGGTCGCGAGAAGAAGATCTACGCCGTGCCGCCCCACACCAAGGTCGCGTCGCTGGCGTTTGACGACCATCCCTTCGTGCGCGAGGAATTCGAGGGGAAGCGCTGCTGCATCTGCGGTGCCACGGGCGTGTACATGACCCAGACCATCGATCCCGTCACGGGCGAGAAGGCCTGGCAATGCTCCGATACCGACTATTGCTCGGAGCGTCTGGAGGAGGCCGATCACTGTGATCGATAACGCGACCACTATGCTTCCGGCTACGGTCCATCACGAGTTCCGCGACGAGCGCCCGGTCTTGAGCGTGAGTCACCTGCGCAAGCAGTTCGGCCCGGGTTGCGATTACTGCCGCGACCCGTACAACAAGCTCGAGCGCAACATCTGCCCCGTCTGCGGCACGGTGCACGCCGTGCGCGACGTGTCGCTCGAGGTCCATCGCGGCGAGATCCTGGGTATCGTGGGCGAATCGGGTTCCGGCAAGTCGACGCTCATGCAGTGCCTGTACTTCGACCAGGAGCCCACGGCGGGCGACATGCGCGTCGACGCGTACGACTATGGCGAGCGCAACTGCTTCGAGCTCTCGCGCCAGCAGAAGCGCCTGATCCGCGACGAGATCTTCGGCATGGTGTACCAGAACCCCTACCTGGGCCTGCGCATGAACTTCTCGAGCCTGTCGAACATCGCCGAGAAGCAGATCGCCGCCGGCATCCGCGACGTGGCGACCATGGTCGACCGCGGGCGCGAGCTGCTCGAGCGCGTGAACATCCCGCTTCGCCGCGAGCAGGATCCGCCCAAGGACTTCTCGGGCGGTATGCAGCAGCGCGTGCAGATCGCCAAGGCGCTGTCCAACCGTCCGCCCATGCTGTTTCTGGACGAGGTGACCACCGGCCTGGACCTTTCCGTGCAGGCGCGCGTGCTCGACCTCATCCTGTCGCTGCGCCGCGACCTGGGCGTGTCGATGGTCGTGGTCAGCCACGACCTGGGCGTCATCCGCCTGCTCGCGGACCGCACGGTCGTCATGCTCGACGGCCAGGTGATCGAGCACGGCTTGACCGACCAGATCATGCAGGATCCCCAGCACGCCTACACCCAGGAACTCGTCTACTCGCTTCTTTAGGAGGGTAACTCCATGTACGTTATCCGCAACGGAATCATCGTCCAACCCGATCGTCTGCTGTTCGGCTACGAGCTCGTCGTCGAGGGCGACCGCATCGCGACGATCCAGCGCCAGGGGCTCTTCGATGCCGCGGCCGCCGGGGCCGGTGTGATCGACGCCCACGGCGGCTACATCACGCCCGGCCTGGTCGACATCCATTCCGACTACATCGAGACCGTCATCTCTCCGCGCCCCACGGTGCTCATGGACTTCTCGACGGCCCTGTTCGAGGCCGAGCGCGAGCTGCTCGCCCACGGCATCACCACCATGTACCACTCGCTGTCCGCGTACGGCCGCGACATCATGGACACCAAGCCGGTGCGCCGGTGGGAAAACACCGAGAAGATCATGGCGCTCATCGCCGGCTGCAAGCGCACCGAGGGGCATAACGCCCACCTGATCAGGCATCGCCTGCATCTGCGCCTGGAGATCGACAACGTCAACCTGGTCGAGCAGGTCGAGAGCCATCTGCGGGCGGGCGAGGTCGACGAGCTCTCGTTCATGGACCATACGCCCGGCCAGGGTCAGTACCGCGATATCGAGATCTGGCGCAAAAGCGTCCGGAGCGACCGCGAGCTCACCGATGCCGAGGCGGCCGAGATCGTCGAGCTGCAGCAGAACGCTCCCAAGCTCTCGTTCGAGCAGCTCAAGTACCTGGCCGATATCGCCCGTGAGAACGGGATCGCCCTGGCGAGCCACGACGACGACTCCGCCGAGCACCTGGACCTCATGCGCGAGCTGGGTTGCACCATCTCCGAGTTCCCGGTGAGCCTCGAGGTGGCACGTGCCGCCCGCGAGCGTGGCATGTCCACAGTCATGGGTACGCCGAACATCCTGTTGGGCAAGAGCCACTCGGGCAACCTCTCCGCCCGCGATGCCGTGGCGAACGGCGTGGCGAGCGTGCTGTGCTCCGACTACTATCCCACGGCGATGCTCCAGAGCGCGTTCGCCCTGCATCATGACTTCAAGCTGCCGCTCGAGCAGGCATTTGCGATGCTCACCATCAATCCGGCACGCGCCGTGCACGCCGACGACCAGATCGGCAGCCTGGAAGAGGGCAAGAAGGCGGACATCCTGGTGATCCGTGAGGTCGAGGAGGGCCAGCGGACCTATCCGGTGATCACCGCCACGCTGGTGGACGGTCGCGTGGTGTCGCGCATGTGGTACCCGGCGCTGCCGAGCATGTCGGCGCGCTTCGCCACCGATGCCGCGACCATCGCCGAGTGCGCCGACCACGTGCCGGTCGCCATGGACGGATCGGAGGACAAGTGATGACGGAGCTGAGCGAAGGGGCGCAGCGGCCGCTCCTGGCCATCGAGGATCTGTCCAAGGGCTTCACCCTGCACGCCGCGAACCGGCGCGTGCGCGGCTGTGAGCATATCTCGCTCGAGGTGGGGGCCGGCGAGTTCGTGGGCGTGACGGGCCGTTCGGGTTCGGGCAAGTCCACGATCCTCAAGTGCATCTATCGCACGAACCTGCCGGAAAGCGGGCACATCTATTACGACTCCGAGGCGTTCGGACCGGTCGATCTGGCCACGCTCGACGATCGTCGCGTCATCTACCTGCGTAACTACGAGATCGGATATGTGTCGCAGTTCCTCGATACCGTGCCGCGCACTACGGCGCGCGACATCGTGCGCGCCAGCGCCGCCGAGGCGTTTGCCGACGAGGAGGCCATCGAGGCCGAGACGACGCGCATGCTCGAGCATTTCGACTTTCCGCGCCCGCTGTGGGACCTCTATCCCAACACGTTCTCGGGCGGTGAGAAGCTGCGCTTGAACATCGCTCGCGCCATGGTGCGCCGACCGCGCCTGCTGCTGCTCGATGAGCCCACGGCGAGCTTGGACAACGCGAGCAAGGTCAAGGTGCGCGAGCTGATCGAGCAGCTCAAGGCGGGCGGAACCACCATGCTCGGTATCTTCCATGACCTCGAGTTCATGGAGGGCGTCTGCGACCGCGAGTACAACATGCAGGCGGGCGGGTTCGTGGAGCCCTAGCGGCTTCGCCGTCGCAGCCGTGCTATGGTGGGGCAAACGAGGAAATGAGGATGTATGGCCGAAGGACATGAGCGGGCGGGCGCATACGACCTGCATATGCACTCGACGTTTTCCGACGGTTCGCAGACGGTCTACGAGCTGATCGACGAGGCGAAGGCTGCTGGCCTGGCGGGTATCGCCATCACCGATCACGATAGCCTGAAGCAGCTTTCGCGCGTGCGCGCGATCGCCCGCGAGCTTGCGTACCCCGTGCTTGCGGGGTGCGAGGTGTCGTGTATGGACGGGCAGACGGGCCGCAAGGTCCATGTCCTGTCCTATGGGCTCGAGGCCACGCCCGACGGCTCGGGGCCTCTTGAGCGGATCGTGGATGAGACGCTCGCGCGTCGTACGTCGAACACCCTGTGGCAGGCGTGGACCATCATGCGGGCAGGCGTGACGTTCGAGGGTCGCTCGATCACGCTTGACGATGTCGTCGCCACGGCGGGGGAGAGCACGGCCGTGTACAAGCAGCATGTCATGCAGGCGCTGACGGGGCTGTGCTATCGCGATGAGCGCTATCAACCTTGCTATCGGGGGCTTTTCAAAAACGGCGGCATCGCGGAGCGCGACATCTCCTATCCCGAGGCCGAGGACGTGGTCCGTGCCGTGCGCGAGCAAGGCGGCATACCGGTCTTGGCGCACCCGCAGCAGATGGATTCATGGAGCGCGGTGCCGCGCCTGGTCCAAGCGGGGCTCAAGGGTATCGAGGCGTTTCATCCCGATAACGAGCCCTGGGCGACCGAGCGTGCGTTCGAGCTTGCCCGGCGCTATGGGCTCCTGTGCACGGGCGGCAGCGACTATCACGGCACCTACGGTGCGCCGCAGCGGGTGGGCGCGTGCTTCATCATGCCGCGGGAGGCCGGCGCTGCCGTGGAGGAGCTGTTCGCCCACGAGGCCGCGCTGAAATAGGGCCGAGGCGCTACGCCGCGTCCTTCGGTTCGGCTTTGGCGATCTGCACTGTGGGGGCTGCAGAGGGCTCGCCCTCAAAGAAGCGGAAGATCCGGTCGACCCCCACGAGCACCCGGTCGACCAGCGTGGGACCGGGCACGTTCTCTGCGGCGACGAGCTTGAAACTCCTCAGCTTCTTGCCGCCCTGCTTGACGGTGACCGCGCCCACCGTATCGCCCTTGCGGACATCGCCCGTGAGCTCGTCGTAGGAGAACGTTTCGGTGACGTCGCCCTCGAGCGTGAACACGTTGACGGTGGCCGAGGGGTTCTTTGCCGTGACGGCGACCGTCTTGTCGCTCCAGTCGGCAAGCGAGGCCCGTGCGATGAGCGGCTGCTTGTCGATCGTCGTTTTGTCGGTGTTGAACGGGCTCAGGCTTTTCTGGTGCCCGACGTACCATTGGGCAAGCGCGGCGGTGTCGGAGTAGCGGTGGTCGTCGGTGTCCGAATGCAGCACCACGATGTAGATGCGGTTGCCGTCGATCTCGTAGGCGCTCACAAAACAGAAGCCTGCGTCGTCGGTAGTGCCCGTCTTGCCGCCGATGTTGCCGTTTTGACCGAGCAGAGGATTATGCGTCTGCATGGCATACGTGCGCTCGGTGCCGTCGGCGCCGGTGACGGTGATATTGCTGTCGGAGAAGTTCACGGTCTTGCGGAACGTCTCGTTCTTCATGGCGTAGGCGAAGACCTTTTCCACGTCGCGTGCGGTGGAGTGGAGATCGCCCCTCCATTCGTCCAGGTCAAGGCCGTGGGGGTTCTCGTAGAGCGTGTCCTTGAGCCCCAGTTCCTCGGCCTTTTTGTTCATGGCGGCCACGAAGGTCTTGACGGGGTCCTGGGTGTCGGGATCGATCTTCTTGCCTACGAACTTCGCCAGCGCCAAGGCGGCGTCGTTGCCGGAGGGGATCATGAGGCCGCGCAGCGCCTGCTCGACGGTGAGCGTGTCGCCCTCTTGGAGGTCGGCGCTCGAGCCCATGATATCGGCCGCCTCCTTGTCCACGGTGAGCGTGTCGGTCGACTTCGTGTTCTCGAGGGTGATCACCGCGGTCATGACCTTGGTGATGGAGGCGATCTTCACGGCGGCGTCGGCGTCGCGCTCGTAATAGACCGTGCCGTTCTCGCCGACGACGAGGGCATGCTCGGCGGTGATGTCGGGCAGGTCGGCAGCGGCGATACCGCGCTTGTCGGCGGTCTTCCCGCAGATGATATCGGTGCCGAGCGTCTGGGCACGCGCCGGAACGGGTAGGGTGAGCACGGCTGCGCACAGAGCGGTGCAAAGTGCGAGGGCGATGGTTTCGATACGACGGTTCACGGAAAAGCTGCTTTCTCGAACATGGTGAGTTCCGATGAGTATAGTCCCAAAGCCGCGGATGCCTCCGTACGGCTTAATCATGCCTTAAGGAATCGGTGAGGCGCTTCGGCGGACGCGACGGGTCGGTCATAATAGGTGGGGAAGGGAGCTGCCGTGGACACACGTATCTTGGTCGTCGACGACGAGAAGGCCATCACGGACCTGGTGGGTATCTACCTGCGCAACGAGGGCTATGACGTCACGCTCGCCTACAACGGCGCCGACGCCGCCCAGCTGATTCTCAACCAGGAGTTCGACCTGGCGATCCTCGACATCATGTTGCCCGATATCGACGGGTTCGAGCTGCTGCGCACCATCCGCGCCGACTACACCTATCCCGTGATCATGCTCACGGCGCGCGATTCCCAAAGCGACAAGATCGAGGGCCTCTCGCTGGGGGCGGACGATTACGTGGTCAAGCCGTTCAGGCCCCTGGAGCTCGTGGCGCGCGTCAAGGCGCAGCTGCGGCGCTACACCAGCTACGGCAACCGTTCGCATGGCGAGGACCCGCAGGTCATCAGCATCAACGGTTTGGTGATCAACAAAGAGGCGCGCTCGGTCATGGTAGACGAGAAGCCCGTCCGGTGCACGCCGCTGGAATATTCGATCTTGCTCTATTTGGCCGAGAACCGCGGTCGCGTGGTGCCGGTCGAGGACCTGTTCCGCGCCGTGTGGGACGAGGAGTTCCTGCCCAGCTCCAACAACACCGTCATGGTGCACATCCGCCACCTGCGCGAGAAGATCGGCGACGACGCCCAGAACCCCCGTTTCATCAGGAACATCTGGGGCGTCGGCTACACCATCGAGGGGTAGGGAAGATAGACAAGTAGGAAAAAGCGTTTTGCGGGGCAGTTTATTTCCTGCATACGTTTTTCTTGGGACAGCGCTATCTAAGAGTCCCTGTTATTCTTGCGGGAAACGATATCGAGCATCCTCTCGTTACTGATTTGTGCGAGGGGGACATTGCTACGTTTGTAAAGAAGTGCATAGCGAGAGAAAAAGTGCGCACCTGCAGTGCCGTATCGTCGCATAATTGATATCAAACATATATAAATTGCACCCCCTTTGCAGGGAACCGGGGAAGGATCCACATCATGCAGGGAAAGCATTTCAACCAGCCAGGTAAGCATTTCGCCGAGAAGCCCGGCTCCAAGCGCAAGCTCGGCGGGGTCGCCCGCGTCGCGGCGACAGCCGTCACGGCTGTCGCCATGACGGGCTCCTCGCTCGTCGCGCCGTTCGCCGCGTTCGCCCAGGGCACCGGCTCCGAGAGCTCCCAGCAGGCGCAGCACCGCGCCGTCCTGAGCCCGCTCACCTCCTCCGCCGGCACCGCAGCCGGCACGGGCGTGAAGGCCGCAGCGAAGGCCGTCGACGGGCTCAAGCAGGCCGTCGAGGACGCGAAGGCCAAGGAGGCCGCCGCGAAGGCCGCGCTCGACACCGCAGAGCAGCCCTACGCACCCGCCAAGGAGGCCTACGACACGGCCAAGGCAGAGCACGACAGCGCCCAGGCCGATGTCAAGTCCGCCGACAAGGCCGCTTCCGACGAGTACGCGCGCCAGCTCGACGAGGGCACCGCTGCCGCGGAGTCCGCGCAGAAGGCCCTCGACGAGTCGAAGGCCGCCCTCGATGACGCGAAGGCCGACGCAGCCGACAAGGGCACCGCGTACGAGGCCGCTCTGAAGGCCCAACAGGACGCCCAGGCCGCGCTCGACAAGGCGAACGAGGCCGCGAAGGACGCCACACCAGAGGCCATCGCGAAAGCCGAGAAGGAGGCCGCGGACGCGAAGGCCGCGGCAGACTCCGCCAAGGCCGCGCTCGACGCCGCGAACACCCAGCTCGAATCCGCGCAGAAGGCCTACGACGCCGCAGCCGCAGGCAAGACCTCAGCCGACGCCGCGGCAGCCGACGCCTCGAAGCGCGCCGATGCCGCCGCGGCATCCGTGACCGCCGCGCAGGCCGCCTACAGCAGGGCCCAGGCGGACCTCGAGGCCGCTAAGGCCGGTACCGACTCCGATGCCTACGAGGCCGCCGTCAAGAAGGTCGACGACGCCCAGGCCGCCCTCAAGGCCGCGCAGCAGACCGAGGCCGCAGCCAAGGCCGAGGCCGACACGGCGAAGGCCGCGGCGGACAGGGCCGGGGCGGATGCCGCCGCGGCCGAGAGCGACCTGTCGCAGAAGCAGGCGGCGCTTTCCGGCGCCCAGGCCGCATCCGATGCAGCCCAGGGCTCGCTCGACAAGGCGAACAGGGAGCTCGACGAGGCGAAGGAGCAGGAAGCCGGAGCCGATGAGGCCATCAGCGCTGCGCAGAAGGCGCAGCAGCAGGCCGCTGCCGACAAGGCGGCAGCGGACCGTGCCCTGGCCGACGCCGAGAAGGCCAAGGCCGCGGCTGACGCCGCGGTGACCGATGCGCAGGCGAAGGTCGATGCCGCGCAGAAGGCGCTGGACGAGTCCGCTACGGCTGTCAAGAAGACGGCCATCGACTTCCTCGGGGCCATGGGGTACGGTCAGGACGCGGAAAGCTATATCCTCAAATGCACCGATGCAGACAAGACCGATACCAAGGACGAAAACGACGCCACATCGCTGAAGAACATGGTACAGGCCGTGAAGTGGATGAAGAGCGTCAACGAATACCGCAAGTCGGTTGGACTCGGGGAGCTCGACGTCTCGTACAGCCTTATCGCCACTTCCATTTCGAACGCGAATTTCAGCGATACGAAGCTCCGCCATTCATATCGCTTCGATGTCGACGAGAACGTCGCCTGGAACTACGGCTCCGACCCCGTCCCCCAATGGGTGGACCAGGAGAAGGGCTGGTTCGACGAGGCCGTGAAGGCCCTCTATGGTAAGACCGGGCTTCTCGGCGCCGATGCGTACAACTTCTACTCCGCTCACTCGTTTGATATCGATTCTTACGTCTGCGAGAAATTCGGCACCAGTCCCAGCTATCCCGTCGGACATTACATCAACCTCGTCAACCCGAACAGCACCGTCATGGGCTTGGGTGTCTGCACGAAGGGTACGATGAACGGCTGGACGGTCGATGCGCTCGATACGTCCTATCCTTGGGAGAACAGCGAGTTCGGATTCACCAAGGGTGCTGTCAGCCTCGCCGAATACGAGCTCTCCCTGAACGAATACATCGCATCGCTTCCCGACCCCTCCAAGGAGCTCGAGAGCGCGAAGAAGGCCCTGGAGGCCGCGAAAGCGGATTCCGTCGCGGCTGGCGCCACCGTTGCCGCGAAGAAGGATGCCGCGACGAAGGCGAAGGCGAAGGCCGACGCCGCCGGGAAGGCGGTTTCCGACGCTCAGGCCAAGAAGGCCGACGCCGAGAAGGCCGTGAGCGCCAATGAGGAGGCCGTTAAGGCAGCCGAGGC
>ERZ808240.1026-NODE-1026-length-35592-cov-4.947407_pt1 | contig 35592 bp, 29 predicted proteins | sample MGYA00521084_ERZ808240 | MGnify/ENA primary metagenome ERZ808240 (study PRJEB31516, sample SAMN03275571) | gut metagenome | biome: mammalia-associated habitat; material: feces | host: Papio cynocephalus | place: Kenya | collected 2012-08-06 ... | reverse complement strand
CGAGCCTTGGTAGAACGTCACCTTGCTGTCGCCTTCGAATGCGAGTATGTGCGTGGCGATACGGTCGAGAAACCAGCGGTCGTGGCTCACTACGACAGCGCAGCCGGCGAAATTCTCCAGACCCTCCTCGAGGGCGCGTAGCGTGTTGACGTCGATGTCGTTGGTAGGCTCGTCGAGCAGCAGCACGTTGCCCTCCTCCTTGAGAGCCATGGCCAGGTGCAGGCGGTTGCGTTCGCCGCCTGAAAGCACCCCTATCTTCTTCTCCTGGTCTGCGCCGGTGAAGTTGAATTTCGACAGGTAGGCGCGGGCGTTCATGTCGCGTCCGCCCATGCGGAACGACTCCACGCCCTGCGAGATGACCTCATAGACGCTCTTCTGCGGGTCGAGGTCCTTGTGCGTCTGATCCACGTAAGCCACCTTGACGGTCTCGCCCACGTCAAATGTGCCTCCGTCCTGCTTCTCCTGCCCCATTATGAGGCGGAAGAGCGTGGTCTTGCCCGCGCCGTTAGGGCCGATTACGCCCACGATGCCGTTGGGGGGCAGCATGAAGTTGAGGTCGTCAAAGAGCACCTTGTCGCCGAAGGCCTTGCTCACGCCGATAGCCTCGATGACCTTGTTGCCGAGGCGCGGTCCGTTGGGTATGAATATCTCGAGCTTTTCCTCGCGCTGCTTCTGGTCCTCGTTGAGCAGCTTGTCGTAGCTCGACAGACGGGCCTTGCCCTTTGCCTGACGTGCCTTGGGAGCCATGCGCACCCATTCCAGCTCGCGCTCGAGTGTCTTGCGGCGCTTTGAGGCCTGTTTCTCCTCCTGCGCCATGCGCAGCGTCTTCTGCTCGAGCCATGAGGAATAGTTGCCCTTCCAGGGTATGCCCTCGCCACGGTCCAGCTCGAGTATCCAGCCGGCCACATGGTCGAGGAAGTAGCGGTCGTGCGTCACGGCGATGACCGTGCCGGGGTACTGCTGCAGGTGTTGCTCGAGCCAGTCTATCGACTCTGCATCGAGGTGGTTGGTAGGCTCGTCGAGCAGGAGTATGTCGGGCTGCTGCAGGAGGAGGCGGCACAGAGCCACACGGCGGCGTTCACCGCCAGAGAGCGTGGACACGGGCTGGTCGTCCGGGGGACAGCGCAGCGCGTCCATGGCACGCTCGAGGCGGTTGTCGATGTTCCATGCGTCGGCAGCGTCCAGCTTGTCCTGAAGCTCCCCCTGCCGGTTGATCAGGGCATCCATCTTTTCGGGGTCTTCAAGCACGGCGGGGTCGGCGAATGCCTCGTTGACACGCTCAAACTCTGCCAGCAGGTCCATGACGGGCTGCACGCCCTCCTCCACTACCTGCCGCACTGTCTTCTCGGGGTCGAGCTTCGGGTCTTGCTCCAGGTATCCTACGGAATACCCGGGCGAGAACACTACTTCGCCCTGGTAGCTCTTGTCAAGCCCCGCGATGATTTTCAGGAGCGTGGACTTTCCAGAGCCGTTGAGGCCGATGATGCCTATCTTCGCTCCGTAGAAGAAGGAGAGGTAAATGTTTTTGAGTATCTGACGCTGAGGGGGTATGACCTTGCTCACCCCCACCATCGAGAAAATAATCTTCTTGTCGTCTGCCATTGATGATGATATGTTATGTGTCAGGAATGGTTGGCCTTGGTGCGGTATTCGCAGCGCACGCGCCCGTGGGCGATGTTGGAGAGCTTGGAGCGTATGAGCTGCTTGCGTATAGGGGCTATTCGGTCGGTGTAGACCATGCCCTCGAGGTGGTCGTATTCGTGCTGTATGATGCGGCTCAGGAAGCCCGTGAACTCCTGCTCATGCTCGCGGAAGTCCTCGTCGAGCCACTGCAGGCGCACGTGTTCGCGCCGTTTGACGGGTTCTGAAAGCCCCGGCAGCGAGAGGCAGCCCTCGTCACGCGAAATGGGCTGCACGTCCTCCAGCACCTCCAGGTAGGGGTTGATGAGCACCATTTTGGAGTCCTTGCACTCGGGGAACACGTCTGCCACGGCAGAGCCGTCAATGACGATGAGCGATATGGAGCGTCCTATCTGCGGCGCGGCGAGGCCCACGCCCTCGGCATGGTACATCGTCTCCCACATGTCAGCGATGAGCTGCTGCAGACCAGGGTAGTCGCGGTCGATGTCCTCGGTCTCTTCACGGAGCACCGGCTGTCCGTACAGGTAAACAGGTAAAACCATTGTCTAATTCAGTTATAATCCGGGTGCAAAAATAGTAAAAAAACGGCAGAGGGGCAAACGCCCTCCCCTGCCGCGCATAGCCGCATTGGCATCATCAGAGTTCTCAGAGTTCTCAGAAATCAAACAAGCTGTCGGCGGCGCGTCTCATGGCATATCCTCGCTACACGGTATTGGCACCGGCCCGCACTGGGCGTTGAACAGCTGCAGCACCTCGTTCACCTTGTCGAGGCGCAGGGTACGCTTCCCTTGCTCCAGATCGCGCACGAAACGGAGGCTGACACCCGACTTCTCCGCCAGGTCAACCTGCGTCAACCGGTATTTCTTGCGCATCCCCTTGACGTATGTAGATAGTATGGTCTTGGTCATAGGCGGCTTGATTATATCTTATCGGGGACAAAGTTAACAAAAATCAGCGAGATTATATCAGTTCGGCGGTAAAATCGCTTTCAGACACCGCAATTACACCCTATCGGATATAATCCCGCTGCACAGACAGCTTTTCTGTTGTACAACATACGGCTCGACGATGCCAGTTTGCGGACAAACCGCTAATTTCGCGGCTGTGATTCACCAAAAGCAATTTCATGGAGCATCCATATATATTGTAAATCATACACAACCGAAATATTGCAGTGCCGCGAGGGGCGAAACGCACGGTTTTCACCGCAATGTTGCAGAAAAGCTGACAGGGGCGCAACGCTGTTGTAACTTTGCAGCGTATTCGACACCGAAACACAACCAAAACAGATACCGATATGGCAATCAATCTAAAGAAAGGTTTCAGCTTCGACCTCGACAAGCTGGCACACGTGACAGTAGAACTCGGCTGGACGCCCAACGCCAGCCCGGGCGAGGAGTTCGACCTCGACGCTTCAGCGTTCATGCTGGGCGCGAACGGGAGAATCCCCGGCGACAAGTTCTTCGTCTTCTACAACAACCAGACCTCGCCCGACGGCGCGGTGATGTCTGACGGCGACGACCTGACCGGCGACGACGGAGAGCAGCTCCATGTTGACCTGGCCCGCGTCAACCCTAATGTGCAGGAGATACTGTTCACCGTCACCATCTACGAAGCCGCCTCGCGCCACCAGAACTTCGGGCAGATCAGCAGCGCGTACATACAGATACGCAACACTGACACCGGCAACGTGCTGGCACGCTATGACCTCAACGAGGACTTCTCCACAGAGACTGCCGTCGAGTTCGCGCGTCTCTACCGCGAGAACGGCGTGTGGAAGTTCCAGGCACTGGGCAACGGCCGCAACGGTGGCCTCGAAGCTCTCGTGGCAAAATACGCTTAACCAAACAAATACACACATACTACTATGGCAATACGAATAAAGAAAGGAGACTCTGCAAACCTCACTCTCGAAAAGTTCTCAGTCGGACTGGGCTGGCACGTCAATGAGGATGCCACCAAAATACATGACTTTGACCTCGACGTATCCGCGTTCATGGTCAATGCCTCCGACAAGATACCGACAGACGACTACCTCGTGTTCTACAACTCGGAGAAGAGACTCAAAGCAGAAAAAGACGGCAAACTTACCGCCCCTGTAGAAATAGTTCCGTACACTCTGTGGAAAAGCAATGACGATATGCGTGCAGAATCTCGTCCTACCGACCCGAACATGGCTGTAATCGGCTCTATCGACAACGAGAAGGGCGATGACAACGGTGATGCCGAGACCCTCGACATCGACCTGCGCAAAGTGCCGGCCGACATCAACCGTATAATCATCTGCGTGAGCATATACGACGCTGTGGCACGCGGCGGACAGAACTTCAGTCAAGTGAGCAATGCCTACATTCGCATCTATGACCCCGACACAAAGAAAGACGAGGTTATCTACGACCTGACAGAGGACTTCGCCACGAGCGTATCCGTGGAGTTTGTTGAACTGCGCCGCACCGGCAGCTCCTGGGAGGTCAAGGCTCTCGGCGTGGGACACAAAGGGGAATTTGACGAACTCGTAAACAAATACGCATAAAACCATGGCAATAGAACTCAAGAAGGGCGGCGACACCCACCGCATAGACCTGCGAAAGACTCCGCAGGGAGAGATAAAAATCAACCTCGACTGGAGCAAGGGCGGCTTCATGGCCAAGCTCACCGGCAAGGACATCGACCTCGACCTGGGCTGCTTCTACGAGCTGCGCAACGGCAGCAAGATGCTCATCGACGGCCTGCAGTTCTCGCACGGCAGAGGGGGCGCACGCAACCAGGTGACACGCCAGGGCTGCTACACCCAAGCTCCCTACATCTGGCACCAGGGCGACGACCTTGGCAAAAGCGCGGAGTCGGGCGAGACGATACTCGTCAATCCGAAGGGCATCTCCGAGATACGCCGCATAACCGTCTACACATTCATTTACGACGGCGCGGCGAAATGGTCGCAGACCAACGCCGTGGTGCGCATCTCTGTGCCGGGCAACGAGGATGTCATCGTCCGCATGGGCGAGCAGGACACCAAGAAACGCTTCTGCGCAATCGCCTCTATCGAGATAGGCGACGACAACTCGATGACGGTCAAGAAGCTCGTCACATTCCACGACAGCCACTCCGACTGCGACAAGGCCTACGGCTGGGGATTCAAGTACGCCCCTGGCACGAAAGACTAAGCAATACACAAACACCAAAAACATTCACCGAAACACATTCATACACAATCATGGCAAGAGAACTTGACAAAGGCAATTCCATTGACCTGACGAAAGACAACGGCACCAGCCTCACCTCATTCTGCGTGGGGGCTAACTGGGGGCAGATAGTGCACCGCTACATCTGGGGGCTTTTCAAGACCTACGAGGATGTGGACCTCGACCTGAGCTGCATCATGACAGATGCGCAGGGCAACATGGTGGACCACCTGTACTCGCCGCTGTACCGCAAATACTTCCTCGCAGAGAACGGGCTGATGCCCGGCAAGCTCGTCACCCGCGACGGCTCGATGCGCCACTCCGAGGACGACGTGGTCGGCAACGACGGCGCGTCAACCAACGGCAAGGAGCTGAAGGGCGTTGACATCGACAACGAGTACATCACCGTGGACCTGCGACGCATCGCGCCGGCTGTGCAGCAGATATTCTTCTTCCTGAACGTCTGCGGCGAGGAGCGCAAGAGATGGTGGTTCTTCTGGAAGAAGAGACGCGACTTCTCCAAGATACCATACGCATACATCCGCATGTACGAGTATGACCGCGTCCCCACCAACGTCACCTCGATATTCGCCTCCTACAACGTCGCCTCGGCGCACACCGCCGGCGGAGCGCGCTCGCTCATCATGGCGAAACTCTACCGCAGCGGCAGCGGCTGGAAGTTCAAGGCTATCGGAGACGCCTACAACGACAAGAACCTTTGCCACACAATCAAAAGAATATTAACCAATTACAGCAAAGTAAAATGAGCAGAAAATTACCAGTATACCTGCTCCTCGACACCTCCGGCTCGATGTACGGAGAGCCTATCGAGGCAGTAAAGGTCGGCATCGAGACTATGCTCTCTGCCCTGAGAAACAACCCATACGCACTGGAGACGGTCAACCTGAGCGTCATCACCTTCGACAGCAACGCCAAGCAGGTCGTTCCACTGACCGAAGTGTCACAGTTCCAGAAACCCGAAATCACCGCAAGCGGCTGCACCGCCATGGGCGAAGCACTGAAACTCGCCACCGAGCGTGCCGACCAGGAGGTGAAGAAGAGCACCTTCGAGCAGAAGGGCGACTGGAAGCCAATGATGTTCATCATGACTGACGGCGCACCCACCGACGACCTCGACAAGGGCATCGCTGAGTTCAAGAAATACAAATGGGGCGTGGTAGTGGCTTGTGCTGCCGGCGCAGGTGCGCATACAGACACGCTGAAGAAAATCACAAACAACGTGGTCAAGCTCGACACTGCAAGCCCCAAGGACATCGAGGCCTTCTTCCAGTGGATTTCGCAGTCAACCATCACCTCGAGCCAGAAGGTCGAGGAGGGCGGCGCACAGGCCGAAACCCTCAGCGAGCTGCCGCCGCCACCGCCTGAAGTGAACATCGTACTGTAAATTCTCTCATATACCAGGGACGCGGCGACACCTCGCCGCCGCGTCCCTCTCCCCTCCCCCTCCTCACGCAACCGTAACACAATCACCAAAATACCGACACGACAATGCGAAGACTACCGGTCTACATACTCATCGACACCTCCGGCTCTATGCGCGGCGAGCCTATCGAGTCTGTCAAGGTCGGCCTCGAAGCAATGGTCTCCACACTGCGATACAACCCATACGCACTGGAAACTGTGTGGCTGAGCATCATAACATATGACAGCAAGGTCAAGCAGCTGCTCCCGCTCACTGCGCTGGCCAATGTACAGATACCGGAGATAACAGTCCCCGAGAGCGGCCCTACGCATACGGGGCTTGCCCTGAAACACCTCTGCGAGAGCGTTGACAGGGAGGTGCGCCACAACACCTACGAACAGAAAGGCGACTGGAGACCGCTTGTATTCCTGATGACCGACGGCAAGCCCTCCGACATACAGCTCTATGACGAGATGATACCCGAGGTCAAGCGACGCCACTTCGGCACAATGGCAGCCTTTGCTGCCGGCATGAACGCCAAGACCGAGCCGCTGCGCAAGCTGACAGACAACACTTTCCGCCTCGACACCGCAGACGGAGCCTCAATAGAGCAGCTGTTCAAGTGGGTGTCTGACACCGTTACCACAAAGTCGGAACAAGCAGGACGCGATGGCAGCAGCCTGACATATCCCCAGCCCAAGCCGGCAACGACCAGGCAAGAGGACAAGCCCGCACCCGCCGACGACACCCTCCCGCCTCCGCCTGCCGAAGTAACCGTACTGTAAATCACATAACGACATGAACTGCAAACTGACTGGCAATTTCGCCAAAATGATACAGGTGGAACTCGCTCCCGGCGAGGAGTTCTACGGCGAGCGAGGCTCGACAGTATACATCGAGGACGGCATCTCGATGACCTCCGAGGGCAACGGCAAGTCGTTGGGCAAGCTGCTCGGCGCCAAGCTGTCGGGCGAATCGTTCCTGATAGTCCATTTCCGCAACAACTCCCACGAGACACGCCGCCTGGCGCTGGGCAAGCATACCTGCATCACCCACGTCAAGATAGACCCCTCGTCCAGCCTGATATGCAAGAGCGGAGCATACTTCGCCTCAAACAGACATGTGGACATCGACACGCGCCTCTCGATAGCGAGCCTCTTCGGCGGCAACGGCGCGTTGCTGCAACGCCTCTCGGGCGACGCCACTGTGTTCCTCGAGTGCTTCGGCGACCCTGTCGTCATCGACCTGCAGTACGGCCAGAAGGTGCGTGTGGACGAAAACCACTTCCTCGCCGCACAGGGCATCTCCGACGGCAAAATTAGCCCTGACTGGTCGCTGAAGAACATATTCGGCGGCGAAGGCCTAAGCCTCCTCGAAATAACAGGCCCGGGCAGGGTGTTCGTAAACCCCTGACCCTGACCGACAGACAAACAATCATCAACAAAACCAAAACGACACTACAATGCGACGACTACCCATTTACTTCCTCATAGACGTATCCGAGTCCATGGTGGGCGAGCCCATAGAGCAGGTGCAGCGCGGCATCCGCGACATCATACAGAACCTGCGCGTGGACCCGTATGCCCTCGAGACGGCGTTCATCTCCATTATCGCCTTTGCCGGCAAGGCGCGGCAGCTGACCCCCCTGACGGAGCTGTACAAGTTCTATCCCCCTGAACTGCCCATAGGCGGCGGCACCTCGCTCGGCGCGGGGCTGGAGTGCCTCATGGACGACATGGATAAGAATGTGCAGAAGACCACCGCTGCTGTCAAGGGGGACTGGAAGCCTATCATATTCCTCTTCACCGACGGCAACCCGACAGACCGCTACCAGGCTGCCTTCCGCCGCTGGAACGACAACTACCGCCGCCATTGCAGCCTCGTGGTCGTGTCGCTGGGCGACAACGCCAACACCCTCACGCTGGCGCAGCTCACCGAGAACGTCCTGATGCTCAAGGACACCGACGCCGAATCATTCGCCAAGTTCTTCAAGTGGGTGACCGCCTCGATACAGGCCACCAGCCAGAGCGCGACAACACAGGCTGACGACGAGGTGAAGCTCGCCCCGACTTCGGGCATCAACCTCGAGAAGGCCGACACGACACGCAACGTCATCGTGGACGAGAACTTCGCCATACTGCACGGCCGCTGCCAGAACACCGGCAAGGACTACCTGGTGAAGTATGCCCGCCGCAACCCCTCGCCCGAGTTTGAGGCGCTCAACGAGCTGCATCCGCAGGGTTTCAAGCTCGTCGGCGCATACCCAATTGACAAGGACGAGTACGCCTCACTCTCAACTGGCGAGACACGCAACATCAACACCACGCAGCTCTTCGGGAGGCCCACCTGCCCCTGCTGCGGCAACCAGCTGGGCGTGGTGGTATGCGAGTGCGGCAACATATTCTGCGTCGGCGAGAGCCGCACCAACAAATGCCCATGGTGCGGCCTCGAAGGAACGCTCGGCACTATCGGCGAGGGCGGCGCTGACGTAGCACAAGGACAAGGATAAACCAACCAAAACACATCATGGGAAACAATACAGACATGGGAAGAAACAAGGGAAAGAAAGGACGGCACAATAACAACTCAAACAACATACAGGCTGTCAGAACAAACGATGTTGAACACATCATTGGCAACATCCTCGCTGAAGTGGGAGTGCCCGAAAACGAAAAGATGAAGTTCATCAAAAGCATAGCAAAGAAACTCTGGGATATATATACTGATGAGAAAATGGAGAAGCAGAAGAATTTCGGGCTGGCGATACGCGACCTGAACATCGTCGTGCCCAACGGCACTGACAAGGAGGCGTTCAGCTGCGCGATAGACCTGAAGGATATGGCTGGCAAGGTCAAGGACATCGGCCTCATCGAGGGGGAGCAGACCGGGCTGTCGCTCACTCGCGGCGAGGACGGCACGTACACCCTCAGCGGCAAGCCGGCAGCAACAGGCGACTTCATGCTGCGTCTGCAGTTCACCGCCGTGGACGACGACATCCACACGCCTGTGGAGATTGAACTGCCGTGGGCTGTCAACCACAACCCCCGCGACCTGTGGAAAGAGATACCATGCGACCCCAGCCTTCCCTTCCTGCGTCCCGACACAGCCACCGAATACATCAAGGTTGAAGCGCAGGACGGCACTCCGCGCAAAGACATCGTCGCTGCAAGCCGGCGCGGCCGCAGCCACGCCCAGGAGGGCAAGCCGCGTGACGACGACTTCAGCGTCAAGCACTGCGAGGCCTCTGACTGGTACATCCTCGCCGTTGCCGACGGGGCAGGGTCAGCCAAGTATTCGCGCCGGGGAGCGCAGGTGGCGTGCGACACCGTGACCAGCCGCTGCATGCAGCTGCTCGCGGACAACGAGGAGTTTGAGAAGGCGATAGCCGACTACGCCGCCGACCGCGAGGACAAGGAGAAGAGAACGGCTCTGTCCGAAAAGGTATACACCGCCATGTCGGAAACGGCACACGAGGCTCACAAGGCCGTATGCGCACTGCCGGAAACAGAGAAAGAGGTCGAAGGGGCTACTGTCCGCGACTTCAGCACCACGCTGATGTTCGCCGTCTGCAAGCGGTTCGGCTTCGGCTGGTTCATAGCCTCGTTCTGGGTAGGCGACGGCGCGATGTGCCTCTACGACGAGAGCGCCAAGACCGCCAAGCTGCTCGGCACGCCCGACGAGGGCGAGTTCTCGGGACAGACGCGCTTCCTGACAATGAAGGAGATATTCCAAGACAGCAAGGAGATTGCCAAGCGCGTGCGCATGACCATTGTGCCTGACTTCACCGCCCTAATGCTCATGACCGACGGCGTGTCGGACGCGATGTTCCAAAGCGAGAAAGACCTCAACGACCCCGGCAAGTGGGCTGAAATGTACGGCAAGCTGCGCCAGGGATTTCCCGACGACGAGATCGGCGGCGTAGACCTGACCGATGACAACGAGGAGGCAAAGGACCAGCTGCTGGGCTGGCTCAACTTCTGGAGCCGAGGCAACCACGACGACCGCACAATAGCAATACTCTACTAAAACACAGACAGACACATGGCAGACAAAGCAGAAAAGACCGTGACACTGACAGCCGCCGACGGCACGACTGTGCAGTTCATTGACAAGATAATAGGCGCGGGAGGCATGAAGGACGTGTATTTCAGCCCCGACAAGTCATACGCCGTAGCCTTCTACCGCAAACTCGAGGGCAAGGACAAGACGCTGGCCAAGAGCCGCCTCGAGGACATCGTCGGCAAGTACCGCGAGAGCATCTTCGACCAGCCCGGCGGCCAATACTGGGAACGGCTGTTCTGCTGGCCCACGCGAATAGTGGAATGGGAGGGCAAGCTCGGGTTCACGATGCCCGTATACCCAGAGCAGTTCTTCTTCAAGGACGGGATGTTCAAGGGCAAGGAAAAGGAGGGGAAATGGTTTGCGTCGGCCAAGCTGCGCAACCGCTTCCTCACCCCGGAGCAGAAAGGGACATGGCTCTCCTCATTCCACGTATGCCTGCAGATAGCGCGTGCCATACGCCGCCTGCACGCCGCAGGCCTCGCACACTCCGACCTGTCGTACAAGAACATACTCGTTGACCCCGACACAGGCACGGCTATATTCGCCAACATCATCGACTGCGACGGCCTCGTAGTGCCGGGCAAGTACCCGCCAGACGTGATAGGCACGCAGGACTTCATCGCCCCCGAGGTGCTGCAGACCAAGCCGCTGCCCATGGGCGACCCCGCCAAGAAGCTCCCCAGCATCCTGACAGACCGCCACGCACTCGCCGTCCTCATCTACATGTACCTGCTCAACCGCCACCCCCTGCGCGGAGGCAAGGTGCATGACCTCGACCCGGGGCGCGACGAGGAGCTGTCAATGGGCGAGAAAGCCCTCTTCATCGAGCACCCGACCGACCGCAGCAACCGCCCCAAGCTGTCAGCCCTCGAGCCCTCGGAGCTGCCGCAGGGCGATGTGGACAAGCTGCCATACACCATCTGCGGCCCGTACCTCAAGGAGCTCTTCGACCGTGCGTTCATCGACGGCCTGCACGACCCCGCGAAACGCCCCACAGCCGCCGAATGGGAAACCGCCCTGGTCAAGACCGCAGACCTGATGCAGCCCTGCCAGAACACCTCCGGCTGCGAAGCGCGCTGGTTCGTCTTCGACAACTCCAGGAAGCCGCGCTGCCCCTTCTGCGGCACGGAATACCACGGACAGCTGCCTGTGCTCAACCTCTACTTCTCCCCCTCGCACGGCAAGTTCGTCCCCGAGAGCTACCGACTGATGGTATACGACAAGCAGACGCTCTACATGTGGCACGTCAACCGCTTCATAACCCCCAACGAGAAAGTCAGCGACGCTGACCGCGTCCCCGTGGGCGACTTCCACTTCCACCAGGAGCGGTGGATACTCATCAACCGCCGCCTTCCCGACATGTGGGACGTGACAGGCCCAGACAAGCGGCAGGTCAAGCCCGGAGAATACGTCGAGCTGACCGAGGGGCGCAAGATACTCCTCTCCTCCGAGAACGGCGGACGCCTCGTGGTGGTGCAGCTGGTCAGCAACTGACGTTTGCAAATGACGCGGATTTTGTGTAACTTTGTGCCTCACATCACCGACAAATCCAAACGACACCTGACATGGCACGTATACACAAGACCGCGATAGCGCGGATATTCGCCGACCTGATAAATGCTGACCGCATTATCGACAAGGGGGAGATGGAGTTCTGGGACGACATCTGCTCCAAGTACGGCATCACACGCGAGATAGAGACCGAGGCGCAGAAGATGACCTTCGCCCAGGCTGTGAACGTAATATGCGCCGAGGAGGAAGAGGACGTGCTGGGGCTGCGCCGCGACCTGCTGGGCGACTGCAAGGCCATGACCACCAGCGACGGATTCTGCGCCCACTCCGAGGCCTTAATCATGATCGCCCTCATCATGGCTCTCGACGACTGCGCCGAGGAGCAGGCCGAAGTGTACTCGATACCAAAGGCCGACTTCAACGTGGACGTGGCGACAGCCCTATACATCGAGGACGAATATGACGGGCAGACCAACGAGGCGATAGTGCGCGACTACCGCACTATATTCAAGGAGATGCAACTCCTCGGCTTCCACTTCGTCTACCTGCCCAACATCATACGCCACTACCGCGAGACCGACGAGAGGCTCATGAAACAGATACTCACGTTCCTCGCACCCGCCTCGAGCGACGAGCAGATAGAAGGCGACTACCGCTCGCTCATGGGCATGACCACAGCCTCCTTCTGCCGCGACCTGCTGGGCAACAAGCTCGGCATCGAGGAGCTGCGCCAGACATACCCCGCCCTGCTCATCAAGATAGGCAGCAGCTTCGTAGCAGGCCACGCATACTCCAACTACGTCAAGGTCGAGGTGGACGGCGACATACTACTCACAGTCCAGCGGCTGCTCGACCAGTTTGCCGAAATGCTAAGCAGCGACGTGTTCATCGTCAAGACATCAGAGGAGCGCGGCGACCAGTTCCACTACCACGGCTTCTACAAGCAGCTGCTCGACATCTTCCTCATCCGCACCAACGTCCGCAGCCGCGTCGTCATCGACCCATACCGCCAGGAGATACAGTTCCCCGACGTGGGCGCGATGCTCTCCGGCGTACACCGCCGCGAGAAGGCGCTCTTCATACTGCTGCTCTGCCACGGCGCGGACGGCGTCAACTTCAGCACGGCCAAGGCAGAGACGGCACAGCGGCTGCAGCGGCAGTACCGATACATCTACGGGCTGCTCGGAGGGGAGTACGACAGCACCCCCGACCTGGTCAACGCCACTACGCGCCGCCCCATGATAGCACGCCTCAAGAACGCGCTCAAGGCGCTGCCCGAGACCATGTACAACCGCAGCGACTACCAGCTCACGAAAGTCGGCAAAAGGCACTGCATAGCCCCCGACGCGGCAATGGTCTACATCAACACCATAGACGGACGGATGCCACTGGCAGACTCCGAGCCGTACCGGAAGGTCACCTCGATGCGCTGACCGCAACATTGCAGCCCTGCAGACGGCATCACGCCGCCCCGGGGCTGCAATGTTTCAGTATCGCCCCCCGCCGCGCCGACACGCCCTATCTTTGCACCGTGAAACAATATACAACCACCAATACACTACACTCATGACAAACGGAAACGTAAGCCTCACACCGCGATTCATCAAGGGAGCGATTACAGCCGTCATCGGCATAATCGCCCTGATCGTCGCCATGGCGTTCATCATGCCCTGGTACAACGTCTGGTCGCAGGAGATGGAAGGCAAGGCCGAGTTCGCCAAGGCCGAGCAGAACCGCAAAATCAAGATTGAGGAGGCAAAGGCCAACCTCGAGGCCGAGAAGCTCAACGCCCAGGCCGAGATAGAACGAGCCAAGGGCGCGGCAGAGGCCATACGCATCGAGAACGGCTCGCTAACGCCCACATACATACAGTACCTGTGGGTGCGCCAGCAGTCCGACCTCTCCGACAAGACGGTCATCTACATCCCCACAGAGACCAACCTGCCCCTGCTCGAATCGACACGCAACGCAATCAACCAAAACACAACAAAATAACCAACCGATAATATGTCACAGCACAAACACCATTACACGGGACTTTCCGAGGCCGAGGTCATACAGAGCCGCGAGAAGAACGGCGTCAACATACTCACGCCCCCCGAGAAGGAGCCGCTCTGGAAGCAGTTCCTCGAGAAATTCACCGACCCGCTCATCATAATCCTCCTCATCGCCGGCGCGCTCTCAATAGGCATCTCATGCTACGAGTACTTCGGCCTCGGCAAGGGATTGACAGTATTCTTCGAGCCTGTCGGCATATTCATAGCCATTCTCCTCGCCACAGGCCTGGCATTCATATTCGAGCTCAAGGCCGACAAGGAGTTCGCCCTGCTCAACCAGGTCAACGACGACGAGCCGGTGCAGGTGATACGCAACGGAGGCGCCACGCAAGTCCCCAGGAAGGACATCGTCGTCGGCGACATCGTCATCCTCTCAACAGGCGAGGAAGTGCCGGCTGACGGCGAGCTGCTCGAGGCCGTGTCGCTCAACATCGACGAGTCGTCGCTCACCGGAGAGCCTATGTGCCACAAGACAACCGTCGAGGCAGAGTTCGACCCCGACGCAACCTTCCCCTCCAACCACGCCATGCGCGGCACGAAAATCATGGAGGGACACGGCATCATGCGCGTCACCGCCGTCGGCGACAAGACCGAGAACGGCAAGGTGTTCGAGGCAGCGCAGATAGACGACAGCGTCAAGACCCCCCTCAACGAGCAGCTCGACGGCCTGGGCGACCTCATCACCAAGCTCAGCTACGGATTTGCAGCCGCCATAGTCATCGGCCGCGTCATAATGTACTTCGTCACCGGCACCGGCGCGTTCGAGTGGGTAGACTTCACCGCATACCTGCTGCAGACATTCATGATTGCCGTAACGCTCATCGTCGTGGCTGTCCCCGAAGGCCTCCCCATGGCCGTCACACTCTCGCTGGCATACTCCATGCGCCGCATGCTCAAGACCAACAACCTGGTGCGCAAGATGCACGCCTGCGAGACAATGGGCGCGACTACCGTAATCTGCACCGACAAGACCGGCACGCTCACGCAGAACCGCATGCAGATACACGAGACAACATTCTTCGGCAACCCGCCGCAGGAAGTCATCGACGAGGGCATCGCCGTCAACTCCACCGCACAGCTCGACCTCTCCGAGGACAAGCCAAAAGTGCTGGGCAACCCCACCGAGGGAGCGCTGCTCCTCTGGCTCAACAGCCGGGGCGTGGACTACATGAGCCTCAAAGACGCCGCACAGACACTCGAGGAGCTGCCATTCAGCACCGAGCGCAAGTACATGGCCACAGTCGTCAAGTCTGCCTCCGGCAAGAAAATCCTGTACGTCAAGGGCGCGCCCGAAATCGTGTTCGCAATGTGCACCAACACCCCTGACCTGACCCGCGAACAGCTCGACAGCCTGCTGCTCGAATACCAGAACCAGGCAATGCGCACACTCGGCTTCGCATACCAGGAACTCGGCGACGGCGACAAGGCCATCGAAGACGGCAAGGTAGTCGCCATGGGCCTCACTTTCCTCGGCGTGGCCGCAATCTCCGACCCCGTCCGCACCGACGTGCCCGACGCTGTGCGCGAAGTGACCGGCGCCGGCATCCGCATCAAGATAGTCACCGGCGACACCCCTGGAACAGCCAAGCAGATAGGCCGCGAAATCGGCCTGTGGGACGACGCCAAGGACACCGACCGCAACATAATCACCGGGCCCGAGTTCGAGAAACTCTCCGACAAGGAGCTGCGCGAGCGCGTAGGCGAAATCAAGATAATAGCACGCGCACGCCCCATGGACAAGAAACGCCTCGTCGAGGCTCTCCAGGCCAACAACGAGGTGGTGGCTGTCACCGGCGACGGCACAAACGACGCGCCCGCACTCAAGACCGCGCACGTAGGCCTCTCAATGGGCGACGGCACTTCCGTGGCAAAGGAGGCTTCGGACATCACTATCATCGACAACTCGTTCTCGTCCATAGGACGCGCCGTGATGTGGGGACGCTCCCTCTTCCAGAACATCCAGCGTTTCCTCCTCTTCCAGCTCACCGTCAACGTCGCTGCCTGCTTCCTGGTGCTCTGCGGAGCATTCATGGGCACCGACAGCCCCCTGACAGTGACACAGATGCTCTGGGTAAACCTCATCATGGACACATTCGCCGCAATGGCCCTCGCCTCGCTGCCGCCCTCCGAATCAGTGATGCGCAGCAAGCCGCGTGACCGCAAGGCGTTCATCCTCAACCGCACGATGTACCACAACATCCTCGGCGTAGGCGGCTTCTTCTTCCTCCTCCTCCTCGGGCTGCTATACATCTTCGAGCACTCCAAAATCACCCAGCTGACAGACCTGCTCACCGTCCACATCGGCAACGCCGACGGCCTGTCACCCTACGAGCTGACGCTGCTGTTCACAATATTCGTGATGACGCACTTCTTCTACCTCTTCTGCGCACGCGCATTCGAGACCGGACGCAGCGCGCTCCACTTCAAGGGCTGCAGCGGACTGCTCACCATCTCCGCCATAATACTCGTCGGACAGGTGGCAATGGTCGAGCTGCCGGTGCTCCAGGACTTCTTCAACGTCGTCAGCCTCAAGCCCGTTGACTGGCTGATAATCATCGGCGGCTCCTCGCTCGTCCTCTGGATACGCGAGCTGTGGAACCTCATCAAGAAAATCGCCCGTTAACCGCGTTTACCCCTGTTTACCTTGTTTCCTTGTTTCCCGTCCCACAGGCGGGGAAACAAGGAAACAAGGAAACAACAGGCAGAAACAATCACCCTAAAAGCACTCACCAAAAACAACTTCACACACCATGACACCAGACAACACCAAGGGAAAGACACGCAGCCTCATCTTCGGACGCAACGCCAACCGCGAACTCGCCATAGGAGGCCTGCTGCTGCTCGGCTGCGCAGCCGTGACACTCTTCTCGGCACTGATAGCAATCGTATGCCAGCTGCTCTACTGGGCGGCAATCCTCGGAGGCATCGTCCTCCTCGCCAGAGGCATCTGGCACAAATACATCACCAACAACAATAACAACAGCAACACATGACACGACGCAAGAGCAACACCGGCATCCCCGGGCTGTCATTCTCGTGGAAGCGGGCATTGGGGCTGACCGCAGCACGCCAGCGCATAGCACGGCGCACAGGCATACCCACGACCAAGACCGGCATCGAGCGCAAGATAGGCAGCGCAATCCTCAAGGCACTCTTCGGCAAGTGACACCCCCTGCCGACGACACAACCCACAGAGCAATGCCCCGTGACCCGCAACGGCTTCGGGGCATTGCCGTCCCAACACCAAACAACAACCGAAACAACACACTCACCCCGAGACCTCCGGCGAATATGCACCTGACAGCTCTCGTCGGCTCTCTTCTCCGACAGATTACTATATATGCAAAGTATGTATACGCCGCCCCTGCCATAACTGCATACGCGCTGCCATAGCATCTCCGACGCTGCAAAATTACAACCATTCCTCGACACGAACCCCCCGTTTAACATTTGCAGCGATATTCCCGATGCGATTTGTCGCGGCACGGCAGGGACACGGCGTGCCGTGTCCCTGCCGTGTCGCGGATAAGCCGAGAACGACTAAGAGTGCCGCTGTTTGCCATGCCAATTGCAAAATGACACCACCAAAAACTTTTTCAGTGCTTTCGGCACGCCGTGTCCCTACACTGACAGCACAAACATGCGCGGTCTGCGCATTTGCGGCAGCGGGGACGCACTCTCCGAGCTGTCGGAGTACTCCGAGAACTCGGAGACCTCCGAGGAGTGGAGAGGACTGTTTGCCGTGTTTCCTTGTTTCCTGCGTCAGGGACGGTAAACAAGGAAACAGCAGGAAACACAGGAAACAAATATCGGCAACCTGTTCGGCTGTTCGGTGGCTGGGAACACCCGAACACCCCGAACAGAAGGAAACAGCGGTCAGGGACAAGCGGGGTGTTGCACGTGTTTCACCTGTTTCACCGTTGCAGGGGCGCAACAGATGCAACAGCATGAAACAGATGGTTCTCCGGGCGGCAAGGCCTTGCGCCGACGGCGCATATACACATATATAATACAGGGGACGAGCCGTGCGGCCCGCCCCCTGTCGTGGAGTGTCGTGTGTCAGTATTGGTTATTTGAAGCGGCGGTTGCCCTGGAGAGCCGGTGTGGCCTCTGCCTTGGCAACTTGCTTTTTCTGCGACTTGCTGAAGATGCCGTATGCTATCGGCGCAGCGCAGAAGAGCGTGCAGAATGTGCCGACGATGACGCCGAATATCATTGCGAATGTGAATGAGCGGATAGACTCGCCGCCGAGGAAGAAGATGCACAGCAGCACGAGCAACGTCGTGAGCGATGTCATCAACGTACGTGTCAGCGTCGTGTTGAGCGACTTGTTGAACGTCAGGTATCGGTCTTCCTTGGGGTATACCTTGATCATCTCGCGCACGCGGTCGAATACCACCACGGTGTCGTTGATCTGGTAGCCGATTATGGTAAGTATCGCGGCGATGAACGTCTGGTCAATCTCCATTGAGAACGGGAGGAAGCCCCAGCACAGTGAGTAGAGGCCGATGATGAGGAAGGCGGTCAGCGCCACGGCTGCGACAGCGCCGACGGAGAAGGCGATGTTGCGGAAACGCAGCAGGATGTAGAGGAACATGCAGATGACGGCGATGCTGACTGCCCAGTATGCGTCGGTCTTCATGTCGTCGGCGACGGAGGGCCCTACCTTCTGTATCGAGATGATGCCGTGGCTCTCGTCGGCAACGGTGAAGGCGTTGTAGTCCATCACCTTGCCGTTTTTGTCGGTCAGCTCGTCCTTGAGGGTGTCGTAGAGTATCTTGGTGATTTCGTTCTCGACGTTGTTGTCGTTGCTGGCTATCTTGTAGCTGGTCGAGATGCGTGCCTTGGTGGCGTTGTCGATTGTGATGACGCCTACGCTGACGGTCTTGTCGTCGGCAGCGGTCTGGAACGCGGTCTCGAGCTTGGCCTTCATGGCCTCGGGGTTGACGTCCTTGTCAAACTGCACCACATAGTTGCGTCCTCCGGAGAAGTCGATGCCCTGGTTCAGGCCGCGCAGGAAAAGCGAGCCTACTGATGCGGCGATGAGTATGAGCCATACGGCGAGGGCGGCCTTCCGCTTGCCGAGGAAGTCGATGCTGGTGTTGGTCAGGAGGTTGCGCGAGATGCGTGTGGTGAATGTCATGTTGGCGCAGCGGCCGTTCTTGGTGAGCATCTCAAAGGCGATGCGTGTCAGGAAGACTGCTATGAAGAACGAGCATACGAGGCCGATGATGAGGGTCGTCGCGAAGCCCTTGATAGGCCCTGAACCGAAGAGGAGCAGGATGACGCCTGTGATGACGGAGGTGAGGTTGGAGTCGAATATCGCGGAGAATGCGTTGCTGTAGCCCTCGGAGATGGCCTGGCGCAGTTTCTTGCCGCTGCGCAGCTCCTCCTTGGTGCGCTCGAATATCAGCACGTTGGCGTCGACCGCCATGCCGAGCGACAGGACGATACCGGCGATGCCCGAGAGTGTGAGGACTGCCTGCAGCGAGGCGAGGATGCCGAGCGTGAAGTAGAGGTTGAGGATAAGGCCTACGTTTGCCACCATGCCGGGGACGAAGCCGTAGATGCATATCATGAATATCATCAGCAGCACGAGGGCGACGATGAATGAAACGAAGCCCTGCTGTATGGCGTCAGCGCCGAGCGACGGGCCGATGACGTTGTTGCTGACCACTTCGACCTTGGCCGACATCTTGCCCGACTTGAGCACGTTGGCGAGGTCGTTTGCCTCCTCGGGGGTGAAGTTGCCGGTGATTTCAGACGAGCCGCCGGTGATTTCGGCGTTCACGTTGGGGTATGAGTATACATGGTCGTCGAGGACGATCGCTATGGGGCGGCCGATGTTGTTGCGTGTGAGTGTGGCCCACTGCTGCGCTCCGGCGTCGTTCATCTTCATGTTGACGGTGTTGCCTCGCATCTGCTCAAACTCGGAGCTTGCGGAGGTCACTACGTCACCCTCGAGGGCTGCTTCGCCCTTGAGGGCGATGAGCTGCCAGTAGGGCGTGGTCTTTGTCTCGCCGTTGGCTTTCTTGACTTCTTTGCCGGTCTTGGGGTCAAGGACGGGGTATTCCACTGGCTTGACCTCCCAGACGGCGTGGAAGTCCTGCGGGAGCGTCTGCTTGGCGAGCGGGGAGTTGAGCATGCTGTCCACCATTGCGCGGTCGTCGGGCTTGACGATGCCGATGACGGGGCTGCCCTGCCTGCCTGCGCCGCCGAGCAGCGTCATCAGGTTGGCGTGGCTGGTGGTGTCCTGTGCGGCGTATGCCTGCGCGAAGCGGTTCAGGTCACCTGCTATCTCGTTGTAGTTGTATACTTCGAAGAACTCCAGGTTGGCAGACGACTTGAGCAGCTCTGTGACACGCTCGGGCTCTTTGACGCCGGGAAGCTCGAGCAGGATCTGTCCGGTCTTGTCCTGAAGTTTCTGGATATTCGGCGCTACGACGCCGAACTGGTCGATACGTGTGCGGAATATGTTGAAGGCAGCGTCGACCTGGCTTGACACCTGCTGGTTGAGCGCGTCTACGACCTCGCTGTTGGAGGCGTTTGACTTGAGCTTGCCCAAGAACTCTCCCTCGCGTGTGAAGAGGCCGGCCATTGTGCCGGGCTGCAGGTGCGACGCCATGCGTGCGATGAAGTCCTTGTCAGAGGATTTCACGCCCTCGGCTTCGGTTTTCTTGATTGCGTCGTTTATCTTGGCCAGCTGCTGTTCGCCCGAGGCGTACTGGCGCAGGATGTCGGGCACGGAAATCTCGAGCACGACGTTCATGCCTCCCTTGAGGTCAAGACCAAGACCGATTTCCATCTTGCGCACCTGGTTGTAGGTGTAGTAGCCCAGGTAGACTTTCTCCTTGTCGATGGAATCATTGAACTGTTTCAGACTCTGTTTGTAAACATCATTGGTCACGTCTGTCGTCTTGGCTTTTGCGGCGGCATACTCCTGCGCCTTCTTCTCGTAGTGAGACGTGACGAAGGAGAATGAGATGTAGAAGCCACAAATCAAGATCAACAGGACGGCAATGGTGCTGATAAACCCTTTGTTCTGCATTGTTTGTGTTGTTATGTTGTTTTCTATTATTCGTTTGATGATTTCAACTCGCAAATTTAATTCTTTTTTTTGTGTTGACCGCGTGCCGGGGTGTAAAAAAATGGGTGTCGGGGCGATTTTCCCTCTCGGAGCGCGGTTGTTTCTCGTTTTTTTCATACTTTTGGGGTCGATTTACCGATACATGATATGATGAACCGCATATACAGGCTGCCTTTCGCAGCGGCAGTGGCGATGCTGGCGGCCGCCCTGATGCTCTCTTGCGCCTCGCCGGGGAGGCCTTCGGGCGGCGCGAGGGACGAGATGCCTCCGCGGCTGGTGCGCTGCAACCCTCCGCTGGGCGCGACTGACGCGATGCCCCGCCGCGTGACCCTGGAGTTTGACGAGCTGGTCAACGTCAAGGATGCTTTCACCAAGGTGGTCGTCTCGCCCACGTCGGCCTCGATGCCGCGTGTCTCGTCGAGCGGCAAGCACGTCTACATCAGTTTCCAGGACACGCTGCTGCCCGAGACTACATATACTGTCGATTTCGGCAACGCCATTGAGGACAACAACGAGGCCAACAAGCTGGAGGGCTTCTCATACTGGTTCTCGACAGGGCCGGTGCTTGACACGCTGCGGATTTCGGGCATGGTGCTGGCGGCGCGTGACCTCGAGCCGCAGCAGGGCATGCTCGTGGGCGTGCATCCGGCTGACGCTCCCGACACGGCGTTCCGCACGCTGCGCCTCGTCAGGGTGGCGAAGACTGACGACCGGGGACGCTTCACCATTCGCGGCCTCAAGGACATGGAATACCGCGTGTTCGCCCTCGCCGACGCCAACAATGACTTCCGCTGGGACAACCCTCAGGAGGACATCGCCTTCACCGGCTTCGCCGTCCGCCCGACGTGCGAGCCGGCTGTCGCCACAGACACCCTCTACGACATGCGCACGGGCAAGGTTGACACCGTGGTGCAGCGTGCACGCACGCGCTTCCTCCCCAACGACGTGCTGCTAAATGCGTTCAACGTCAATTTCCGCCAGCAGTACCTGACCAACAGCGAGCGCATCGACTCTACGCGCATCTCGCTGGTGTTCAACGCTCCTGCCGACACCTTGCCGGAGGTGCGGCTGCTGGGGATGCCCGGCGTGCGCGACTGGTATGTCACGGAGCGGTCGGCACGCAACGACACGGTGACGATGTGGCTGACTGACCCTCGCGTCATCGCTGCGGACACCCTCTCGGTGGAGCTGAAATATCTGGCGCACAACAAGCAGCTGCTCCTCTCGCAGCGGTGCGACACGCTCAAGCTCATCACCGTCCGTCCGCGCCCTGCCAAGAAGAAGGGACGCCGCAGCAGCAAGGCGGACAGTGTCGCCAAGCCGCTGGTCAAGACGCTGGGCGTGAGGTTCATAGGGGGAGCATCGCAGAATGTAGGCGTGCCGCTGCTCATGGAGTTTGACCAGCCTGTCAAGAGCCTCGACCGGTCGATGTTCCACCTTGAGGAGATGAAGGACTCGGTGTGGACGGGAGTGCCGAAGCCGTATGCGGTCGAGCGGCAGGACACGCTGTCGCTGCGCCGCTACCGCGTGGACTACCCCTGGGAGTACGGCGGACGATACCGCCTGCGTGCCGACTCGCTGGCTGTCTGCGGCATCTACGGCATCTGCAGCAAGGGGGAGGAACAGGCTGTCAACGTCAAGAAGCGCGACGACTATTTCGACCTGCGCTTCGTGATAAGCTCGCTGCCTGACAGCGTGCCGGCCTTCGTGGAGCTGCTCGACAGCTCGGACAAGCCTGTCCGCAAGGCCGCGGTCAGCGGCGGCACTGTCGAGTTCCGCGACGTGGAGCTGGGGACGTACTACGCCCGCCTGGTCGAAGACCGCAACGGCAACGGCGAGTATGACACGGGCGACTATGACGCTGACCTGCAGCCTGAATATGTGTATTACTATCCCAAGGCGTTGAAAATCACCAAGCGTTGGGACGTGGAGCAGCCGTGGGACTTGACTGCCGTCGCCATAGACCGGCAGAAGCCGGCTGCCGTAAAGAAGAACAAGTCTGACCAGGAGAAGAACCGCCGCAAGAAGGACAGCAGCGGCAGCAATGCCGGCGATGAGGAAGACGAGGTGTTCGACCCGACGCGCAATCCGTTTGACCCCAATGACCGTGGCCGCCGCACGACGGCTGGCTCTTACTGATGTGTCTATGAGGTGGTTTGCTGCTGTCTTGGCTCTGTGGGCCGCCGCGAGTGTGCCGGCTGTTGCTGCCGATGAGGCGTGCGTCACTGCAGGCTGCGGGCAGATGCCAGCGGGCGAGTGGCGTGGGCTGGCCGCTGACAGCGCGGCTGCCGTCGTGCGCATACCTGCCTGGGTCACAGAAATCCCCGACTATGCCTTTGCCGGGTGCACTGCCCTGCGGCGCGTGGAGTTTGCCGAGGGCAGCCGTCTGCGCCGTGTGGGGCGGTACGCATTCCTGGGCTGCACCTCGCTGGATAGCCTGCCGCTGCCGCCGTCGGTGACGGAGATAGGCGAGGGGGCGTTGCGCGAGTGCGAGGCATTGGGGGCGTTCACAGTGCCGCAAGGCGTGACTGCCATTGAGCCGCATACGTTTGAGTGGTGCGTGTCGCTGCGCAGCGTGTCGCTGCCGCCAGGGCTTAAGAAGGTGGGCATGAGCGCGTTCAAGTATTGCCGCTCGCTTGAGGCTGTCACGCTGCCCGAAGGGGTGGCACAGGTGGGCATGAACGCCTTCTCGTGCTGCTCGTCGATTGTCGAGATAGTGTTCCCCTCGACGGTGACGGAACTGGGGTCGTATGTCATGTCGGAGTGCGTGTCGCTGCGCCGTGCCGTGCTTCCTGCCAATGGCTCGCTGCTTGGCGAGCTGATGTTCTCAGGCTGCCGCAGCCTTGTGGAGATAGTAGAATTGTCGCCCGTGCCGCCGGCGTTTGACTGCGGCAGCTTCATCTTCGAGCCGGACGAGGCGGAGCTGTACCGCCGCTGCCGCCTGACGCTCAAGTCCGGGACGGAGGCTCGTTACCGCGCTGCGCCGGGGTGGAGGCTGTTCTACGGCTGCAAGTGATCATATTGGCATTGTAAGAGCACTCGGAGAGCTCAGAGCACTCCGGTGCGGAGGCTGTCAGTCGCCGTTGCCGGCCGTCCACGTGTCGGGGTCGTCGGGGATAAGTGACAGGATGAGGATGAAGCGTCCAGACTTGTCGCCGGTGTTGTGCTCCTCTACCAGCCGCACGTCCACCGAGATGTCGCCGTACTCTCCCGAAGCCTCGAAGAGCGCGTCGCTCACGGTGTCTGCCTCCATGCCCAGCTCCATGTCGAGCATCTCCTGGAGCAGCGTGCCGCTGAAGTCGGCCTGCGCGGCGTTGGCTGCAGCCCTGCCGCCGCTGGCGTAGGGGAAGAGGAAGAAGTAGCCGTAGTCTGTCAGCGAGCCGCCCTCGTCGTATGAGGCGCGAGCGGAGACCTCGGGTGTCAGGCCGTAGTAGTCAATGATGTATCCGTCGCCGGTGTCGAGCCATACGCCGTATTCGTCCTCTTGCGGCACAAGCCCGGCTGTCTGGCGGACGGCCTTCATCATCTCCGCTTTGGAGCAGGTGCGGTCGAGCAAGCCGTATACCTTGGTGATCAAGTCCTCGGCGGTCATTTCGACTGGTTGTCGGGCGTTGGCGGTCATGCATCCAGCTGCCGCTGCAAGTATAGCTGCCAGGTATTTCATGACTGTGTCAGTTGGTCGTTTATTGTATAACGGCAAAAAGAGGGTGAATTATCGTGCAATGTGCCGAAAAAACCGGCATACGGCTGTTTTGCTTCCGCTGTGGACGCTTTTCCGCCCTGTCTGCTACTGTATGGCGGAGTCAATCTCGGCGAGCTGGCTGTCTGCGAAACCGTCGAAGAACCGTATCAGGCAGTCGTAGTATGTGTCGAGCGTGGGGTACCGGTCACGGTGGCTGCTGTACACGGCTAGGCATTTCACCAGCCCCGGCATCCACCAGAACCCAGTCGCCACCTCGACGGTGATGCTCTGGCGTATCTCGTCCTGCGTCATGCCGTTGTCGATGAAGTAGCGCACCACGGCTGCGCGGACTATCGACTCGTTGATGACGGTTTCCCACGAGGTGTATGCGTTCTTCCTCATCGTCTGGCGAGAGAGTGTCAGCATCTTATTGCCGGCAGCCTCCATTCGCGCGGCGAACCGTGGGTCGTCGGCGAGCGGGTTGACGAATGAGTGGTTGAACTCGTGTATCAGCGTGTTGAGGTAGTCAGTGGCGCAGGTGCTGTATAATGGCTGTCCGCTGTCGTCCACGCTGTAGCCGATTATGGAATAGACGTCCTTGGGCTTGCCGGGGAGCTGGCGGTGCGGGCCGTAGTTGCCGCCGCCGTTGGCGAAGCCTATTATTATCTCGAAGTTCTCTGTGGCTTTCGTGCCGTAGAACTGCTCGTACCAGCCCTAGCGGAACCGCGATGTGACCTTGTCGTTGAACGTGTCGCACGCGCTGTCGTAGAATTGCCGGTGAGCCTCGTAGAACTCTGCGAAGCGAGCCTTGGCGCAGAAGTCGGACATGCGGCGTGCCAGCAGCTCCATGTCAACGTCCTGCCATCTCTCTTCGAGCGTCGAGGGGTCGCAGGCGAGGGTGCAGCGGCTGCCCTCCTTTTGCAGGTTGACGGCGAGCGACATGGGCGCGTCGTAGGCGATGCCGTTGGTCTGCCTCAGGCTGTCGAGCATCAGCACTGCCGGGTGCGTCTTGGCGTCGCGGAAGAATGAGTCTATGTCGGCGACGTACTGTCCGCCGGTGTTCATGTTGTATTCCCGGTAGCCGGCCAGGCGGCATAGTATGCTGACCAGTTCGACGCGCTCGTCGTGCGTGGCTCTGATTTGTGGCGGTGTCTGTCCTGAAGCGAACAGGGAGGCGGCTGCGGCAAGCAGTGTCAACGCCAGTGCCGTGATTCTGTTCATCGTGTAGTTCTGTTTGGGGTTACGGTCATTTGTGCGTCTGCACCACGCGGGTCGGTGGCAGGTCGCTGTTGCGGGAGCGCACGGCCTCGTCGACAGCGTCGGCAAGCGCGGCGAATGCCTGTGCCTCGGGGTTGGCGGTGTCGATACCCTCACCGTCCGCTGCGAGGGTGACAGGCGTGCCGCTGTCTGCTCGCCCGCAGATGCCTGCCACCAGCGGTATCTGTGCCAGCAGCTTGACCCCCAGCTCCTGGGCGAGGCGCACGCCCCCCTCGCGTCCGAATATGTAGTATCGCTCGTCGGGATGCTGCGCGGGTGTGAACCATGCCATGTTCTCCACCAGCCCGAGTATGGGGACGTTGACCTTGTCGCCGGTGAACATGGCGATGCCTTTGCGGGCGTCGGCGAGGGCTACCTGCTGCGGCGTTGAGACGACGACAACGCCTGTTATGGGAAGTGTCTGGACGAGCGTCAGGTGGATGTCAGACGTGCCGGGGGGCATGTCGATGATGAAGTAGTCGAGGTCGCCCCACCACGCCTCTGTGATGAGCTGGCGCAGGGCGTTGCTTGCCATTCCGCCGCGCCACAGCACGGGGCTGTCCGGGTCTACCATGAAGCCTATGGAGAGCATTTTCACGCCGTATTTCTCTGCCGGCTCTATCCAGTCGCGCCCCTCGCGGCTGGTCATGTAGAGCTCTTGCCTTTCGAGGCCGAACATCTTGGGCATCGACGGGCCGAATATGTCAGCGTCGAGCAGCCCGACCTTGAAGCCCTTGGCGGCGAGAGCCACGGCGAGGTTGGCGGCGACGGTTGACTTGCCCACGCCCCCCTTGCCTGACGAGACGCCGATGATGTTCTTGACGCCGGGGAGTGGGGTGGCTGGCTTCTGGGGCAGCTCGTGCCGGTATTTGACGCTGACGTTGCCGCGTATTTCCACGTCGGGGGCGACGTATGTGGCTACAGCTGTCTCGGCGGCGCGCACCACTGACTTGATGAACGGGTCGGTGGGCTTGTCGAATATCAGCGAGAAGGAGACCTTCCTGCCGTCGATGCGTATGTCGTCTTCGACCATCCCTGCGCTGACGAGGTCCTGTCCGTTGCCGGGGTAACGCACGGTGCGCAGCGCCTCGGTGACGAGGGCGGGGTATATTGGTGATTCACTCATGGCGTATGTGTGGGTATGCTGTTTACGGTTGTATCTTCTTCAGCTCCTCGGGCATGCACTGCGACAGTCCGCGAGGGAACGAGGTGTAGTCGTCGTGGGGTATGTCGTCCTCCTCGGGGTCGGCGATTTCCCCCTCGTGGGGCAGGAGGAACTCGATGAGCTTGATGCGCTTGCCTCGCGAGAGCCATTGCCGCTCGTAGTGGGTCTTGATAGAGGTGACGGGGTCTGCCAGCCCAGAGGCGTAGAGGTCGTCGGTCTGCGCCAGGACGGTGAAGCCGTTGGCGGCGGCGAGGCGGCTCGTGAACGTGTAGAGGAACGGGGAGTCTGTCTTGAGGTGCACCGTGCCTCCGGGGCGCATGACGCTGCGGTAGAGGTGCAGGAAGCGTGCCGAGGTGAGGCGGCGGCGTGTCTTCTGCATCTGCGGGTCGGGAAACGTGATCCATATCTCGTCCACCTCGCCCGGGGCGAAGAACGAGCCAATCTGCTCAATCTCGCCGCGCAGGAACGCCACGTTGGCGAGCTGCGATAGGGTGGCGTCTTTCGCCCCTGCCCATATCCGCGCTCCCTTCACGTCGATGCCGATGTAGTTCTTTTCAGGGTTCTGGCGAGCGAGCGACACGGTGTATTCGCCGCGGCCGCAGCCGAGTTCAAGCACAATGGGGCGGTCGTTGCGGAAATAGTCGCTGTGCCAGCGGCCGCGCAGCGGGAACGGCTCTGCCTGAAGCCGCGCCCAGGGGTATTCGAACACGCAGTTGAACCCCTTCATCTCCTCGAATTTGCGTAGCTTGTTCTTTCCCATGCCAGCGTCAGTTTGAGGAGATTACGAGTTTGTCAGTGCGTGAGCCCTTGCCGGTGCGGCTCATTATGACTGCCACCTGTGTGTCTGCTGCCGAGAGGGGCAGCTCTGCCGTGCACTGGCCGGGGGCAGAGGCTGCGAGCAGCCGTCCGTCGGCGGTGTATACGCTCACTTCGAGCAGTGTCTCGGACGACTCGACGTGCAGCGTGCCGGCCGTGTGATATATGCGGAACGTGCCTGCGTCGGTCTCGTCCACGCCGCTGTACTCTGACGTAATCGTGAGCTCGTTCCAGTACGGAGCGGCTTTCCAGTCGTCGAGGCTTCCCTCGGTCACACACACTTTCACCTTGCTCTTGTCAACGCCGTCAAAGGTGTGCTCTGTCACTGCCGGTATTTCGTCCTTGAGGTCTTTGCAGTAGATGTAGGCCATTTCGGGGTTGTTGCCCAGCACGCCCTCGCCGAGCGATGTCACGCCCTGGCTCAGCGTGACCGTGTGTGCCGGTATGGAGTGGAAGGCGAAGTCGCCTATCGCTCCCGCCTGTTCTGTCACGGCCTTGGTGTCGAGGCTCTTGCAGCCGGCGTATGCGAGGCCGGGTATCGGGGCGAGAGGGTATGCTACCTGTGTGAGCCACTCGTCGCCGAAATAGATGCCGTGGGCAGCGCCGGCGTTTGACACGGACACTGCCGATGCCGGCATGGCGCGCATGAGGGCGAAAGCGAATGGCGACACCGTTATCTGCCTGTCGGCGGAGAGGGAGCTCAGGGCTGTCCCCTCAAAGGCGAGTGTGCCTATGGTGCGCAGCTGGCCCGGCATCTCTATTTGCGACAGAGCCGTGCAGCCGGCGAATGTACGGTCGGCGATGCCGGTCACTGATGTCTTGGAGAGGTCTGTCTCCGTGAGGCTCTCGCAGCCTGCGAACGCCCCCTGCCCGAGGGTCTCGAGCGTGGAGGGGATGCCGGCCTTTTCGAGCGCAGAGCAGCCGCTGAAGGCGAAGTCGCCGATGAGGGTAACGCCTTCGGGCATGTCTATGCGAGCCAGACTGCTTGAGGCGAAAGCCCCCTCGCCGATGGCCTTGATGCCGGAGGGGAGCATCATCACGCGGCAGGGAGAGCCGGCGAATGTGTATGCCGGTATCACGTCAGCCTCGAATGTGTGCTTGCCGTACAGCAGCGGCGTCGGGGAGGAGAAGCCCCTGACCGTGGCTGCCGACAGGTCGAGCGTGTCTATTCGGGCCGCAGCCAGAGCCGACAGGTCGCGTATGTCGATGCTGCCGCGCACGTTGAGCCTCGTGGGAGCGCTGCCGTTGAGCCTCATCTCGCCCAGTATGGCGGAGAGCGTGCCGGGGTACGCCTCGACGGTGTCAGCGAGTGCAGCTGCTGCTAGCGACAGGGCGGCGGTTGCGGTAAGTATGCGTGTTGTCATGTCGGCTGTGTATCAGGAGGTTGCTGTCAGTTTATTACGAGTATCTTGCCCTTGGCAGAGACGTTGTCGCTGTCAGAGCCGGGCGAGGCGAGGATGTAGTACACGCCGCTGCGCACGCGCTTCATCTCGGCGTTGGTCACGTCCCATTTCACCATGCCGTTTTCAGCGAAGCCGAACTCCTTGACCAGGTTGCCGCTGGCGTCAGTTATCTTGACGATTGAGTTGTCCGGGAGGTTTTCTATCGTCACCCAGCCGAGGTAGTCGGGGCGGACAGGGTTGGGGTATACGTTGAGCGTGTTCTCTCCGTCATTGTCTTGCGAGCTGCCGCCGGAGGGATAGAACTCGGCGATGCCATGCTCGGTAGACATCAGCAGCGAGTTGTTGTCAGGGTTGTACGCTACGGTGTATACGTTGTCGGAGGGGATGTATGAGTTGGAGACAGTCAGCTCGCCCTCGACGGTCTTGCCGTCGGAGGAGGTGCACACCAGGCCTCCGCCGCCTGTCGCGAACCACTTTCGCCCCTTGTTGTCAACGGCGATGCGGAACACCGGTATGTTGTTGAGCAGGTAGTCCGCCAGGTTGGTGCCGTCGTCGCGTGCCACCTTGATGCGTGTCACGCGGGTGGCGTCGGCAGTCACCTTGCTGGGGTTGATGGTGTACACGCCGAACAGGTATCCCACCCACACCGTGCCGGTCGAGGGGTCTTCGTACATGGAGAAGAGGTGTCCGTCGTTGAGGTGGTTGCCGTCCTGGTCGTAGAATGACGAGATGACCGTGTACTTGTCGTCAGAGGGGTCAGCGGGCGTGCCGCCGTGGTCGAGGACAATGAGGCTGGGCTGGTACACGCCGTTGTAGATGAGGACGAGGTTCTTGTTGGCCGAGGCCTTGAGGGGGAGGATGATGTGGTCCTTCTCCATTGCCACTCCGGGGAGGTTGAGCTTGACGATCTTGGAAGCGTCGCCGCTGCGCCGTGCGTCTGCGGGCCATACGTAGATGTTGCAGCCGTCGCGTCCGGAGGCGGTGGCTCTGGTGGCCCACATGTTGCCCTGCGCGTCGAATGCGGGGCTGCTGATGTTGAAGTACTCGTCCCAGCCCGTGTCGTCATCGTCGAGCTTGCGGTACTGCGGCAGCCCTGCCGAGGGGTCTTTGGGGTGCGAGAGCAACAGCATGTCCGTGGGGTCGGCGAGGTTCTTGCGCTGCATGCCGTTGAAGAACGAGCCGTAGTAGATGAGGTCGGGGTTGTCCGGGTCGATGGTCAGGCCGTTGGGGTCGGCGAGTGTGCTTTCGAAGTCGGTGTTGGTGTACGGGTACCCGTAGCTGGTCCAGATGCCGTCCTTCAGGCCGCAGGTCAGCGCAGGGGTTTTGATGTAGTATGTCGAGAAGAGGTACGACACCTCGTGGTTGTTGACGAGCATGCCGTATTTCGGGGAGTACGTGATGTAGCGGCAGCGGTATGCCGAGGGGGAGTTCGGGAAAATGGAGGTGTTGGTGGCAGTCCACTGGCCGTCCGCGCTCTTGTATGAGGAGAGGCCCTTGTGGGGTGTCATCTGCCACACCTCGCTGCCGTCCCAAGTGCCGACTATGGAGTACCAGGTCGAGCCGGGTATTCCGCTGAATGTCCGCACCGTGCCGTCGGAGGAGAGCGTCACGCCGGAGTCTCCGCGTGAGATGAAATAGCCGTCCTTGGCGTAAGACACATAGCCGAAGCGTCCGGTGTATATCTGCTCAAGCGAGAACTCCGAGCCGTTGACGGTGCATTTGTAGAGCGTCTCGCCGCTGATGAAGGCGAAAGTGTCGGCAGTCAGTGGCATGATGTCCTTTGCGCTGCCCACGCCGCTGATTTTCTTGAAGTCGGACAGCGAGAACGCCTTGTCGCCGTCGCGCACCCAGTAGAGGCCCTCGCTGTCGGCGATGAGGAACTTGTCGCCCACGCGGGCAGCTGATGTCAGCGCCTTGTTGTAGATGCGCGATTCGAGTATCTTGCCCGACTCGTCGTCGAGTATTAGGTATCCGAAGTCTGCGGCGAGGTATGCGCGGTTGCGCTCCTGGTCGAAGCGTATGTTGTTGACGCTCTTGGAGGTGTTGAGGTTGGACTGCATCAGCGAGGGTATGTTGGCCGCCGTGTTGTCGTCGTAGAGCAGGTCGATGTTGCCGTTCATGTATGTTATGAACAGGTACCGCAGCCGGGGATTGTACTGCACGCTGCTGACCATGTTGTCCGACAGGTAGTTGCGCTTGGTGTACGGTGTCATCTCGCCCGACTCCTTGTCGTAGGCGAAGAGGAACGCCTCCTGCACGGCGTATTCCGGGGCGGTGGCGCGCTGCGGCTGCCCTGCCGCCACGACGTAAGCCTTGGTCGGCGTGTCAACTATCGATATGGGGTTGGAGTCGAATGTGGGGTAGAGCTTCCAGTCGCCGCGCAGCTCGGCATGAGCCGCGCTGCATATCGCCGCTGCCGCCAGTGCTGTGGTTATGAGTCGGTTGGTCATAGTGTCGTGTTTTCGTTGTCGGGTGTGTCTTGCAGGGGTATGCCGAGGTATCGGAGCAGCTGCCGTGTGGCGCGTCCCCGGTGGGAGATTGCGTTCTTCTCGTCTGCGCTCATCAGCGCGAACGAGATGCCTGTCTCGTCGGGGATGAACACCGGGTCGTAGCCGAAGCCGCCGCTGCCGTGCCGCTCCGTGTCGATGCGCCCCTCGACCGTGCCCTCGAATGTGTGTGTGCCGTCGCAGCCGCGCACCAGCGCGATGACGGTGCTGAAGCGAGCAGTGCGCTGTCCTTCAGGCACTCCCTCGAGACGGCGGAGCAGCAGGTCGATGTTGTCGTCCGCGCTGCAATGCCCGCCGGCATATCGCGCCGAGTATACCCCCGGCTCTCCGCCGAGCGCGTCCGCCATGAGGCCTGTGTCGTCGGCAAAGCAGTCGTGTCCGTACCGCTCCTTGACCCACCGCGCCTTTATGAGGGCGTTGCCCGCAATGGTGTTGGCGGTCTCGGGGATGTTGTCATGGCAGCCGATGTCGGCGAGCGAGAGGATTTCTATCCTTCCGCCCGCCATGCGGCGTATCTCTTCGAGTTTGTGCTGGTTGTTGGTAGCGAATACCAGCTTGGCTTTCGTCTCTGGCATAATCCTGTCACAGGCCTGAAGCCTGCATTTATATGTATGTAACGCTTTTGCGGCGCGGCATATTGCGCGGGGCCTCCGGTCAGACCACGATGTTGACTATCTTGCCGGGGACGACGATGACCTTGCGCGGCGTCTTGCCGTCGAGCCAGCGAGCCGCCAGCGGGTCGGCGAGAGCCTTGTCCTGGACCGCCTGCCGGTCTGTGTCTGCCGGCACGTCTATGGTGAAGCGCGTCTTGCCGTTGAACGACACGGGGTAGCGCACAGTGTCCTCGGCCAGGTACTTCTCGTCATATTCCGGCCAGGGAGCGTCCGACACGCTCCCCTCGCCGCCGAGGCGGCGGTGCATCTCCTCGGCGATGTGTGGTGCAAAGGGGGCGATGACGCGGGTGAACAGCTCCGCCGCCTGGCGGTTGGCGCTCTTGAGCTGCGTCAGCTCGCCCAGAGCGATCATGAAGGCAGGGATTGAGGTGTTGAACGAGAACGCCTCGATGTCGGCCGTCACCTTCTTGATGAGCTTGTGCACAGCTTTCAGCTCCGCAGCCGAGGGCTCTGCATCGCTCGCCGTGTCTACGCGCTCAAACCACGCCCACAGCTTCTTGAGGAAGCGGTTCACGCCGTCGATGCCGTTGGTGTCCCAGGGCTTGGACTGCTCCAGCGGGCCGAGGAACATCTCGTAGAGGCGCAGCGTGTCCGCGCCGTACCGCTCCACTATGTCGTCGGGGTTGACCACGTTGAACATCGACTTCGACATCTTCTCCACAGCCGCGCCGCAGATGTACTTGCCGTCCTCGAGGATGAACTCAGCGGTGGCAAATTCAGGCCGCCACCTGCGGAAGCCCTCCAGGTCGAGCTGGTCACCACGCACCAGCGAGATGTCAACGTGTATGGGGGTCACGTCGTAGCCGTTGCGCAGGCCGTGGCTGACAAACGTGTTGGTGTCCTTGATGCGGTACACGAAGCTGCTGCGCCCCTGTATCATCCCCTGATTGACCAGCTTGCGGAACGGCTCGTCCTCGGCCACCGCGCCCATGTCGTACAGGAACTTGTTCCAGAACCGCGCATAAATCAGGTGGCCGGTGGCGTGTTCGCGCCCGCCGATGTAGAGGTCGACGCTCCTCCAGTACTCGTTGCACTCGCGGCTCACAAGCGCGTCGGCGTTGTGCGGGTCCATGTATCGCAGGTAGTATGCCGACGAGCCGGCAAACCCCGGCATGGTGCATACCTCGTATGGGTAGCCCTCGGCGGTGTGCCACCCTCTGGCGCGTCCCAGCGGCGGCTGCCCGTCCGCCGTGGGCAGGTACGAATCGACCTCCGGCAGCTCCAGCGGCAGCTCGCTTTCCGGCACGAGGCGCGGCTCGCCGTCTACGTAATACACCGGGAACGGCTCGCCCCAGTAGCGTTGGCGCGAGAATATGGCGTCGCGCAGGCGGTAGTTCACCTTCACGTCGCCGATGCCCTTCTGGCGTATGAACTCCTTGGTGCGGGCTATGGCCTGTTTGACGGTCAGGCCGTTGAGCTTCAGCTCGGGCCCGTCGCTGTTGGCCATGATGCCCTCCTTGGCGTCAAACGACTGCTCCGACACGTCCGCGCCCTCGATGAGGGGGATTATCGGCAGGCCGAAATGGCGCGCGAAGGCGTAGTCACGCGAGTCGTGTGCCGGCACGGCCATGATTGCGCCTGTGCCGTAGCCAGCCAGCACATAGTCGCTTATGTAGATTGGTATTTCCTTCCCGGTCAGCGGGTTGCGGGCATACGAGCCGGAGAATACGCCGCTCACCTTCTTCTCTATCTGCCGCTCGCGCTCCGTCTTGTGGCTCACCTGACGCAGGTATGCGTCCACCTCCTCGCGGCGGTCGGCGGTGGTGACTATGTCTACGTATTCTGATTCGGGGGCAAGCACCATGAACGTCACGCCGAAGACCGTGTCGGCGCGTGTGGTGAAAATCTCGAGCGCGTGGCCGCTGCCGACGATTTCAAAGCGCATCTCCGCGCCCTCGCTGCGTCCTATCCAGTTGCGCTGCGTCTCCTTGACAGACTCGCTCCAGTCCAGCGTGTCGAGGCCGTCGAGCAGCCGCTGCGCGTATGCCGACACGCGCAGGCACCACTGCCGCATCTTGCGCTGCTCCACCGGGTAGCCGCCGCGCACCGACACTCCCTCCGACACCTCGTCGTTGGCAAGCACCGTCCCCAGCTTCTCGCACCAGTTGACCATGGTCTCGGCGCGGTATGCCAGACGGTAGTTCATCAGCGTCTCGGCGCGTTCATGTCCGCCCATGGCGTTCCATTCGGCGGCGGTCAGCTCCAGCGGCGCGGTCTGCGCAGCGTCCAGGCCGTCAGTGCCGCGGACGGCGAGGTGGGCCTCCAGCTCGGCTATGGGGCGGGCCTTGGCGGCCGACTTGTCGTACCAGGCGTTGAACATCTTCTCAAACGTCCACTGCGTCCACTTGTAGTACTCCGGGTCGCACGTGCGCACACAGCGGCTCCAGTCATAGCTGAAGCCTATCTTGTCGAGCTGCGACTTGTAGCGGGCTATGTTCTGCCTCGTCGTCACCTCGGGGTGCTGGCCTGTCTGTATGGCGTACTGCTCTGCCGGCAGCCCGTATGCGTCGAAGCCTATCGGGTGCAGCACGTTGAAGCCCTGCTGTCGCTTGTAGCGGGCGTAGATGTCGCTGGCGATGTAGCCCAGCGGATGCCCCACGTGCAGCCCCGCCCCCGACGGGTAGGGGAACATGTCGAGTACGTAGAACTTGGGGCGTGAGGGGTCTTCCGTGACCCGGAACGTGTCGTTGTCGCGCCAGTACTGCTGCCAGCGTGCTTCTATCTCTTGGTGCTTGTATTCCATGCGGTATGTCGGTTCTTAGTGTATCAGAACGCAAATTTAGCCATTTTTCCCGACACTCGCAACAGCCGCCCCGACCGCCTGATTCTTGTTTCCTCTGTTTCCTTGTTTACCGTCCCTGACGCAGGAAACAAGGAAACACGGTAAACAGGGTTAACATGCCCGGCCATATTCACCGGAGTACTCCGAGAAGGCGGCAGGACAGCGGCAAATGTTAAACGGCAATTTCCGTGTCGGAGGAAGGTTGTAATTTTGCAGCGTCGGAGATGCTATGGCAGCGCGTAAGCAGCTGTGGCAGGGGGCAGCGTATACATACTATACAAACATAGTATACTTGTTGGTTGAATTGATTCGATAAAATATTTTCAATGAAAAAGTTGCGCA
>ERZ808240.1025-NODE-1025-length-35610-cov-5.389819_pt1 | contig 35610 bp, 16 predicted proteins | sample MGYA00521084_ERZ808240 | MGnify/ENA primary metagenome ERZ808240 (study PRJEB31516, sample SAMN03275571) | gut metagenome | biome: mammalia-associated habitat; material: feces | host: Papio cynocephalus | place: Kenya | collected 2012-08-06 ... | reverse complement strand
CGAAATTGCTCTCCCTGTGTGATTGGAACCTTCCAAGCCTCTGGATTTCAGTCGTTTCAGTGAGTTTATGCTCTAATCGCATCTGTAGTATAAGTTCGTGACATGAAAAATGTATGCTCGCCATACACTAACAAACATAACTCTTAATAATTTATTACTTAATAATTTATTATCCGTATCATGGAAAAGTTTACCTATTATTCGGGTGCTTTGCTGCTGGCGGCGGCCATATCGGCTTCGCCCGGGGCAAACGCTCAGGATTTGCTAAATGAGAACTTTGAGGGGATAACAGTTCCGAGCAGCTCGCACTATGGGGCTCTGGAACTCGAGGGATGGGAGATCGTAGACCGCGACCCATCTCTTGAATATCCCATGAAATGGTGTGTCTATGACAGCAAGGACAAAGACGGCAGCCACGTCAACAACAAGGCGTGGATTGATGCCATGGGCATCAGCGATGCCTCTGTCAAAGGTTCTGACTACCTGATGACCCCTTGGGTGCAGGTTGACGGGCCGATGTCAGTCCGCTTCACGTGGGCTGCTTCGGCGTGGGCTCGCGAAGACAAGAAGTTCGACCTGCGCGTGCGCATCGTCGAGGAGGGGCAGCAGCCCGGCGACCAGGACTTCATCTTCTCTATCCAGGACCCCAAGATGGTCCTCGAGAGCGGCGTACAGCCAGTTGACTACGGCTGGTACACAGTCGCTTGGGAAGGCTGGGCAAAGAACGTGTCTACCCTTGACCTCTCTGACTATCAGGGCAAGAAGGTGCGCGTAGCCTTCGAATACTACATCGACGGCAACCAGAAGATCAACAGCATCGAGGTTGACGACGTGTCGATATTCCGCACACAGGCTGTCACCGGCCCGATTGCCACTCCGAGCATCGACGAGTGGGACTTCGGCAAGGTGTACGTCGGTTCGAAGTCGCTGTCAGAGGTGTTCACTCTCATCAACACCGGCAAGGACGTGCTGAAGGTGACAGGCGTTGAGGCTCCCGAGGGCTTCAGCGTGATTGCAGCCACCCCTATGGACGAGATTGCCCTGGGCCGCAACGAGGCTGTCAAGATGCAGATCATGTATGACGCATCCAACACCTCCGCCGCGTCCGGCACACTGACTATCAACACCAACGGCGAGGATGCAAGCATCTCCGTACGCGCCTCCAAGCAGATGCTCCCCGAGGGCTGCACATACGAGGGCTTTGAGGGCTGCGGCGAGGTGTTCCCGCCTGCCGGCTGGTATGTCTCCAACGGCAAGGATTGGCGCTGCACCAGCTCTCCCATTGAGGGCTACTATGCAGCGTATGCTTCAGCCACAATGAACAACACCGCCCAGGAGCTGCGCACTCCGCGCATCGACGGCTCTGCCGGCGAGGTGACTTTCGAGTTCAACTACTACGACTATTTCGAGGATGAGGAAGGCTCGGGCGCGGACAACACCGTGACCGTTGAGTTCTCAAAGGACGGCGGCAACAGCTGGACTACCCTCGAGACATTCGACTACAACGACACGTATAACGAGAACACGCACAAGAAATACACTGTGCAGACCGGCGGTTCTGACAACTGCTACTTCCGTTTCGCATACCAGCCCCTCGAAGATTACGACACCGAGACCGGCCCGCTGGTATCTACATTCTATGTTGACGCAGTCATCCTGCCGCCGCTCTACGGCGCAAGCGGCGCTCCCTCAGCAACGGCGCTGACTGCACCCGCCAACGGCGCAACCGGCATCTTCCCGCGTGACATCGTCCTGACTTGGGACCCCGCGCAGTTTGCCAAGGGGTACAAGCTCTATGTCGGCACTGACGCTGCTGCCACAAGCGTGGTCAACGGCGTTGACATGGGCGAGGCTCTGACATACACTATTCCCGCTGCCGAGTATGAGACTACATACTACTGGCGCGTGGACGCTTACAACGACAAGGGCACTACGGCCTCTTCGACATACACATTCACTACACAGCCCGACGCTTCCGTTACGGCTTACCCGTACCGTGAGAGCTTCGACGGCGACGTGTTCCCCCCGACAGGCTGGGTGGCTGACAACGCCAAGTATACAAAATGGTACAGAAGCGATACAAAGCCCTACGAGGGCAAGTATGCAGCCAATGTACAGGCAGGCCTCGCCGGCGAGGTGGCTACATTCACCACTCCTGACTTCAACCTTCCGGCTGACAATCCCATGTACCTGACATTCTACTGGGGCGACTGCGCTCCCGTCACCCTGAAGGTGGACGAGACCGGCACACGCACCAACCCGACCAAGGGCAGCAACGGCATAGCTGACCTCGACCTCGAAATCTTCGTTGACGGCGAGTGGAAGGCTGTTGCCAAGCTGTCTGACCCCAATGACAAAGAGAACCGCTACTGGTACCGCGAGCGCATCGACCTGACTCCGTATGCAGGCAAGACCGTGGCTTTCCGCTGGAAACGCTCTATCTTCGACTACAACAATGCAACAAGCGCGCTTGTTGACAAGGTGGCCGTCGAGCCTATCGTCGCCGAGAAGCTGACTACCAACTTCAGCGAGTGGGATGCAATGAAGGTCAATGCCGACAATGTGGTTGCATCCGGCAACAAGTTCACTCTGCTCAATGACGGCAACTCTGAGGCTACTGTCGCTGACGTGACATTCTCCGGCACTCACTTCACCACGACTCTGAACAAGGGTGACAAGATCGCTTCCGGCTCTGGCATACCCTTCTCCATCAGCTTCGCTCCCGGACAGGTCGCTTCTGCTGTAGAAGAGACTATGACCATCACTTCAGAGGGCGGCTCAACAGTGACAATGACCCTGCGCGGCGAGGGCATGCCCGAGGACACCCAGTTCTTCGGCTTCGAGCAGGATGAGTACGGCTCGCTGCAGCCCAACGGCTTCATCACCATCGACGGTGACGGCGCAAGCTGCATCAAGCTCGCCATGGTAGACTACGCCAACTACGGCAAGCCTCAGGCTTTCGTAGTCATGAACTACACCAAGGCTGACTGGCCCAACCCGTACCCGGCAACCGGCATGCAGAACCTTGTAACTTTCGCTACCTACAACTCGACAACTGACGACTGGATCATCATGCCGAACATCAAGGCTACTGCGGATTCTGAGTTCGAGTTCTGGGCACGCAACTATGAGAAGAAGGACAACCTCGGCGGCGGCGAAGTGTTCACTGCCGGCTGCTCCGAAGTCCTTGTCAGCACAGCTGAGGACCCCAACGACACCAAGGCCTACACCAAGGTGGCTTCCTACACACTGAACTATCCTGAAAAGGAGGAATACACGCAGTACATCACCAATCTGGGCGAGTATGCCGGCCATAAGATACATGTGGCAATGCGCCACACAGTCAACACTGACGGCCTTGCATACCTGTTCGACGACTTCACATACCGTCATTTCGACTTCTCGACCAGCGGCGTGGAGAATGTACTCGATGACAGCAACGTGACACTGCGCATCAGCGACGAGAGCATCATGCTCGAGGGTGTTGAGGATGCCATGATGAGCATCTACTCCACCTCCGGCGTCATGTACGGCAGCGTACGCGGCAACGTCATCAGCACCTCCGGCCTGACGGCTGGCATCTACTTGCTCCGTGTAGACACCGCCGACGGCAGCAAGACAATGCGCTTCGTCAAGAAGTAACCCCACGGCCCGGCCGTGCTTCCCTGCTGACAGGGCGGCGCGGCCGGGTTCCTTTATACCAACTCGGCATAGAGTTTTCTTGTTAACCTAAATAATATTAGTTTATGAAGAAGTTTTTCTTACTTGCCATGCTTGCCGCCGGGCTGCTGACAGCCTCCGCGGAGCAAGTGACGGTGACCTTTGAGGGCACCAACGGTAGCACCTTCACCCCGCCCGAGGGGTGGAGCATCCAGGGAGAATCTTCGGACTTCCGCTTCATATACATGAGCGACGGTTCGGTGAGAGGCTCTTCCACGAGTTCTTCCACATACGTCACCAACCCGATCCTGGTAACTCCCCAGGTGATGGGCGACGTCATCATCAACTACAAGGTTGATGAAGGCTACGACAGCTGGGACGACGATGACTACGGCTATGGTTCGTATGACGAGGGCGGCACAATCGAGTTCTGGGACTACATGAAGAGCGGCGACACCTACACCAAGGGTTCTTCACTCGGCTACGGCTACGCCACTTCATACGCCAACAAGACTGTCACTGTAGAACCCGGCCACTGCGTAGGCATCGAGCTGGACTCTTCTCAGGTCATGAGCGTGACATACACGCTGTACGACCCGAGCCAGGACACAGAGGAACGCCGTGCGCTCACTCTCACCAGCCCGAAGTATGTCACTACGTCCACTACCTTCTATGCCGATGAAAACAACAATGTAGAGGTCAGTTTCAACATCACAATCACCAACAGTGGCAATGTTGTTCTCAATCCGGGTGACGAGAACTATACGCTGACACTTTACACCGACACTCACGGAGATCTGGTGACAATACCCATTACCGAGGCTCTTGCTGTCGGTGAGCAGAAGACTGTCACTGTCACAGGCACATTCCCCATTTCACTGCTGGCAGCCAAGTCAAGCACCCAGTCAGACGGCTCATACCGCGCAGGCTTCCGTGTGCGTGAGAATTTCAAGCGGACGTATCAGGCTTTGCCATGGGCGGACGTTTTCCCATACGAGCTGAAATACCAGTTCCAGAACGGCAACGTTTCAACTGCCGTGACCGCACTCGACTTCGGTTTTCTGACAGGCACTGCCTCCAAGACCATCACCCTGATGAACCAGGGCAGCCGCGTAGTCAACGTGACTGCAATGGACGTTCCCACCGGCTTCACTGTTGACGCTGCCGCTCCGTTCACTGTGGCTTCCGCTCGCGAGACCGAGCACAGCAAAGAACTGACAATCTCTGTAAAGGATGATGCCAGCGGCATCATCAACGGCACATTGTCGCTCACTATCGAGGGCGCAGACGAGCCTCTCACACTCGACCTTTCCGGCGTAGTCGCAAGCGGCGACAACTTCTTCGAGAACTTCGAGGGTGCAGAGATGCCCGCAGGCTGGATCATTGACAGCGATCTGGCTCTGGCAACACCTGATGCCAAAGCATGGGGCGAAGGCAATACCCACGTTCTGGCCAACAGCAAATCAACAGTCACCGCACGTGCTATCACTCCGCGCCTTACCGCAACAGAGGGCGAGACATTGGTATTCCAGGCTGCGCCGGCAAACACATACGGCAGCTATCCCAAGGTGTCTGTATACTACTCTACAAACCGTCTCGACTGGTCGCTCCTGAAGAACATCGTCAACCCGAGCGCAGCGGAGGGTGACGACGAGAAGTTCGCTTCATCCAAGCCCTCCGGCAGCAGCGACGTTGCTCCTCTTATTTACACTGTAGACATGCCCGCAGGCGAAGGCTACCTCGCATTCGACATCTGCTACGCCCGCATCGACAATGTATACGGCTGCCACGCTGCCGCCGTTGAACATGACCTGATGTACACTGCATCAAATGTTCCGTCTGCAGGCATCGTAAACCACGCTGTCAACACTTCTGCAACTGTCAAGAACCTCAACACCACAGCCGAGGCTGCCGGTTCTTACACCATGGAGCTGCTCGTCAACGGTGAGGTTGCAAAGACTGCTACAGAGACTCCGGAACTTGCTTCAGCGACAGCAGTTCCCTTTGAGATGTCATTCACACCGCACGAGGCAGGTACGTACACTGTACGCTACCGCCTGTCTATCGGCGAGAACTACACGCTCGAAACTTCTGACTACACAATCGAAGTTGCTGCCGAGTCTGCAAACGCTGACATCACAGTCGGCACTGGCTCGCTGATCAGCACTCCCTCTTCGTCAGACACTACCCCGATTTGCAACTACTACAAGAATACTCACAGTGAACTCGTGTTCACCGAGGATTACCTTGCACAGTACGGCATCACCCCGGGCACCAAGCTGACAGGCATCGCCTTCAATGGTTATTACGATACCAACAAGACTTTCACAGGCACATACAAGGTTTACCTTACTCCGACCGAATTGTCTGCAATCGCTCCTGCTGATGTTGTTGCGTTGACCGACGATATGCTCGTTTACTCCAACACTTCATACACTGAGCCTAAGGGCGGCTCAATAGGTGATGCTGCTCCTGTGCTCAAGGTGACATTCGACACTCCGTATACCTACAACGGCGGCAACATGCTGCTCGGCATCGTGGGTGAGTTCGGTTCATGGTCTTCCAGCTGCCAGTATGTAGGTGATACAAGTGAGGGAATGGTAGCCCGCGCTATCCTGCGTGCAACAGACTCCTCCATCGAGACTGCCTCTTGGAAGCAAGCCAAGATGTTCGCGCAGACCATCTTCACTGTCGAGCAGACTCCTGCCAGCGTAGCCGGTGTCATCTACGGCGACACTGACAAGACTGTCACTGTTGCTGACGCTGAAATCGTCCTCACATCAGGCGACGTGATGTACAAGGGTACATCTGACGAGAACGGCGCTTACTCCATCAACGTATTCCAGTCTGACAAGGAGTACAATCTGAAAGTTACCGCAACTGGTTACAACGACTACACTGCTGCCAATTCGGTATCTTTTGCCAACGGCGACGTTACCATTGAAATCATCCTTACCGCAGAAGAAAACAGTGTTGACGGCATCGCTGCCGAGGGTTGCAACGTCCGCATCGCAGGCGACATGATCACTGTGGATGGCGCAACCGACGTGCGTCTCGCCATCTACTCTGTCAACGGCATGCTCTGCTGCTCTGCTGCACAGAACACTATCAGCACCGCTGACCTAGCTGCCGGCATCTACGTGCTTCGCGTGGAGGCTGCCGAAGGCACAAACACTGTTCGCTTCATCAAGAAGTAATGAACCCTGAAACCATAGACTTCCGAGCAATCGGAGGTTTATGGAAACCTCATAAAACTGCCGGAAGCGGGGGCATAGACCCCGGCTTCCGGTTGCCCGCCAAACAGCCGCGAGCATTGCGGCACCACCAGCAGCCAGCGGTTTCCGCCGCACTCCAAATGTGAAACTTGCAGACAGCCTTCCCGCCCCGGTGCGGAGGCAGCTGATAACATACAAACACCGTATAACTCTAAATAATTAGCTCATGAAAAAACTTCTGACAACGGCATTGTTTGCCCTTGGCCTTATGACGGCCTCGGCAACACCGGTGACCGTCACCTTCGAAGGGACGGTTTCAGGAGGACAGTTCAATCCTCCGACAGGATGGGGCCTATACGGCACCAATTCTGGTTACAAATTCGTGCAGCAGTCCGATGGGGCTGTCTACGGCTATTCCAACAATTCAGCGTGGGATGCTGAAAACCTCATCATCGTGACACCGCCTGTCCAAGGTGAGGTTTCGGTGGTCTACAAGGTCATGGACGATGACTCATACGCCACCTTCTATGACATGCAAGCCAGCGGCAGCACCTATGCCAAGGGCTCGAGCAAAGGGTCTGGCTGGGAGACTGAATATACAACCCAGACATTGTCAGTGGCTGCGGGCCACTGTCTGGGCATCGAGCTGGAATATGCCTATCTCAAGAGCGTGACTTACGAGCCATACGACCCAACGGCTGCAGTGAAGTCGCTCACCATCTCTGGCATCAAGTACTCTTCAAGCGCACTTGCTGCCGATGCTGACGGCAATGTACTCATAAGCACTGTGGCTACCTATACCAACGCTGGCACAGTTGCCCTGAACGAGGGTGATGCCGGCTATACCCTCACACTGCTCGACGCCAACGGAGCTGACCTCGCGACTGCCAACCTGCCGTCGCTTGCCGCCGGCGAGAGCCGAGAGATCACTATAGCATTCTCTGTTCCTATCGCTACGATAGCCGAGGGCAAGACGCTGAGCGGCAGAGGCTCGTACTGGACCAAGTTCAAGCTGCGCGACGGCATCAGCAATGCCACTACCGACATCTCTTGGGTAGACGTGTATCCCTATACATTCAACTATACGGTGCAGGACGGCACATCTGACATAACAAGCTATGACTTCGGCTTCGTCACAGAGGCTGTATCCAAGACGCTTCGCCTCAGCAACTTCGGCGGCCGTCCCGTGAATGTCACTTCTATTGAAGTGCCGGCTGGCTTCTCTATTGACGTGGCTGCTCCGTTTACCGTTGACCCAATCAACGTAGACCCGCACTACAAGGAGTTTACCGTGACTGTCAATGAGGCTGCAGTCGGTACAATTTCCGGCGACCTGAAATTCAACATCGAGGGCGCAGACGAGCCTCTCTCCTTTACGCTTATGGTAGCCAAGGCCGGCGGCGACTTCTTCTTTGAGGACTTCGAGGGCGGCGCAATGCCCGCAGGGTGGATCATCGACCCGGAACTCGAGCTGAAAGAGGCTAACGCCGACTCTTGGGGTGCAGGCAACCATGTGCTGAACAGCAACAACGCAAGTACGGTGATGCGTGCCATCACCCCGCGTCTGACTGCACAGGCTGGCGAGACTGTTGTCTTCCAGGCTGGCTCCAACAGCTCAACAGCATCTTCCGTAATCACAGTGTACTATTCCACAAACCGCCTCGACTGGACCAAGGTCAAGAGCATCCGAAACAGCGGACGTACGGAGGAGGGTGACGAAGCGTTCAATTCGGACAAACCTTACGGCTCATACGAGGTTTACCCGAAGCTCTTCACAGTCCAGATGCCCGAGGGTGAGGGCTACCTCGCTTTCGACATCAGCTACGCTCGCATCGACGACGTGTTCGGCTGCCATGCAGTTGAAGTTGCCCATGACCTGATGTACTCTTCGTCACAGGTTAACAAGACCGGCGTAGTCAACTACCCGATCGACCTGAACGTAAGTGTCAAGAACCTCAACACCGTTGCTGAGGCTGCCGGTTCATACACCATGTCGCTGCTCGTCAACGACGAGGTGGTGAAGACCAATACCGAAACTGCCGAAATCGCAGCCGGCGGTGAGGTGTCCTATATGATGGGTTACACTCCCCACGAGCCGGGAACATACAATGTCAAGATGCGCCTGACCCTCGGCGAAGACTTCGTAATGGAGACCGCTGACTACCCCGTAGAGGTTGTCGCTGAGACAGCAGAGGTTGCAACAAACGTTGGAGACGGCGAGGTCCAAGGCGCCGGCAGCGGCACATATTCCGCTCCTCTCTACATGTTCTACAACAAGAGCCAGAGCGAGATGATCTTCACCCAGGAATACCTGGCACAGTACGGCATCACCCCCGGCGCACAGCTGAACGGCATCGGCTTCAACGGCTATATTGACACTGGCAAGACCTTCACCGGCGCATACCGTGTATACATGACCCCGACTGAGCTTTCTGAAATCACGAAGGACACTGCAGTTGAGATGACCGACGACATGCTCGTTTACTCCAACGCAGAGTACACCGTGCCTAAGGAGGGCGTCAAGGACACCGCAGCTCCCGTATTAGTGACCAAGTTTACAGCTCCGTACACCTACACCGGCGGCAACCTGCTTGTCAGCGTAGTGGGTGAGTTCAGCACCTACTCTTCAGACTGCCAGTTCGTGGGCAGCAAGGACACTGAGATTTGCAAACGCGCTATCGTACGCGGCAATGACTACACGCTTACTTCTGGCACATACAGCCAGTGCAAGCTGTTCCCGCAGACGATATTCTACGTCAACAACAAGCCTGCCACCTTCAGCGGCACTGTTTACAGCAACAAGCCTAATGCCGACAATGCTCCTCTGGCTGGCGCTGAAGTGGTCCTCACTTCTGACGACGTGATGTACAAGGGCGTTTCCGGCGAGGACGGCACATTCTCAATCAATGTATACCAGTCTGACCTTACGTACCTCGTTTCTGCCTCAGCCGAGAACTACAACGGCTACAACAGTGCTGAAAGCGTATCGTTTGCAGACGGCAACGTTGAGGGTTATGTGATTGAGCTCATCAGCACAGAGTCTGGCGTTGACAATGTCGCTGCCGACAGCATGAATGTCCGCGTAGCAGCCGGCATGATTGTCGTAGACGGCGCAACAGACGCACGCCTCGCCATATACTCAGTCAACGGCATGCTTTGCGGCAACGCCGATGGCAACAGCATCAGCACTGCTGACCTCGCTGCCGGCATCTACGTGCTCCGCGTAGAGGCAGCAGAAGGCAGCATGACTGTTCGCTTCGTCAAGAAGTGATGACCCCAAGCATCAGAGAACTTGGAGTTCTCTGAGACCCCGATAACAGCGACCGGAGGCCGGCAGATGTCCGGTTTCCGATTGCTGCGAAAAACAACCGGGTTCGCGCCAGCTGCGCGTCCCCGGTACAAATGAGACGACCGCCGTCATCCGTGCCGGCGCGACTCTCCTTTTGTTATAACAATAAGAACGACTATGAAAAAGGTTTTACTGATGACCATGCTCGCGTCGGGGCTGCTGGCAGCTTCGGCAGAGCAGGTGACCGTCACGTTTGACGGCACAGTGGTCGGGACGACATTCGCGCCGCCTGAAGGGTGGGGCGTGTATGGCGACACTTCCGACTACAAGTTTACGCTCTTTTCCGGCGCGCTGCGAGGCTATGATTCGAGCGTGTCTGAGGGTTCGGCCAATCCGATTGTTGTCACCCCACCCGTCCAGGGCACTGTGACTGTGCGTTACCGTGTCGATGAGGAATACTATGACGAGGATTACATGACATGGGTGGATGGCGGGTCCATTACTTTCTACGACATGACCAAGGCTGGTGACACTTACGTCAAGGGCAATTCCATAGGCACTGGCACTGCTACCGAATATGCAGACAAGGTGCTTACCGTCGATGCCGGCCAGTGTGTGGGCATACAGATGCAGTACGCCGACGTGATGAGCGTGACATACGAGCCGTATGACGACGGCGGCGGCACTGTTGAACGTCGCGCTATGTCCATAGGCGACGTGGCTTTCGTCTCCAAACCGCTGTTCGCTGACGCTGACGGAAATGTCTCGGCCCCGTTCACGGTGACTGTCATCAACAGTGGCAACGTCGCCCTTAACCCCGGTGACGAGAACTATGCTTTGACCCTGTACACCGAAACGCACGGCGACCTGGTGACGATACCTCTGACTGAGGCTGTCGCTGCCGGCGAAAGCAAGACCATGAGCCTCTCTGCCACATTCCCGATTTCGCTGATTTCGGCTAAATCGAACCTGAGTTCCGGCACCGGCGCATACTATGTGGACATGCGCATACGTGAAAATCTCAAGCAGGGCAACAAGTCAATCGCGTATACCAACATTTATCCGTATGCGTTCAACTATAAGCTGATGCAGGGCAACACGGCCGTCACCAATATCGATTTCGGCTTTGTGAGCGAGCCTGTCACCCGCACCCTTACCCTTTCCAATGAGGGCGGCCGCGACATGACGGTGACTGCCATCACGCTGCCGCAGGGCTTCTCGACAGATGCCACAGTTCCTTTCACCGTGTCTTCCCTCAAGGAGGCCGTTCACTCGAAGGACATAAACATCACTCTGGGCAACGATGACACAGTGGGCATACTCTCCGGCGACCTGGTTATGACCGTCGAGGGTATGGACGACCCTGTCACACTTCCCCTCTCTGGCGCAAAAGCCGGAGGCGGCCTTTTCTTCGAGAACTTCGAGGGCGAGGGCATGCCCGCAGGCTGGATTATCGGCGACGGTCTGGAGATAGTTGCGGGCAATGCCGAAGCCTGGGGCGAGAACAACCATGTGCTCAGCAACGAGAAGTCTGTTTCCACCATGCGTGCCATATCTCCGCGCCTTGCTGCCGCCGAGGGCGACAAACTGTTGTTCCAGGCCGGTGCGACAAGCACATACGGCCGTGATGCCGCCGTGACTGTCTATTATTCGACAGACCGCACAAACTGGACCGAGGTCAAGAACATCCGCAATGCCTCGTATGCTGAGGAGGGTGACGAGAGTTTCTCCTCACAGAAGCCAGTAGGCGAGTACCAGTCATATCCTCTGCTCTATACAGTGGATATGCCCGCAGGTGAAGGATACGTTGCATTCGACATCTGCTATGCCCGCATCGACAATGTATACGGCTGCAGCCTGGTGCCTGTCGCCCATGACCTGTCGCTTGTTTCGTTCAACGCGCCGGCAACAGGCATCGTTAACAATGCCGTCAACTCGTCAATGTATGTCAAGAACATCAACACGGCAGCCGAGGCAGCCGGATCATACTCCGTGACGCTGACCGTCAACGGCGAGGATGTCAAGACCATGACTGACACTCCGGAAATCCCTGGCGGCGCAGATATGCCCCTCGTCATGTCGTTCACCCCGCACCAGGCCGGCACATACACCGTCAAGATGCGCATGGACGTGGCCGAAGGCCTCTCTATCGAAACCACCGAAGCCACTCTGACTGTCGCCGAGGAGTCGGCTGTCGCTGACGTGACTGTCGGCTCTGGCTCTGTCGCTACCGGTGGCCGCAATACATACACCACTCCGCTGTGCAACTACTACAAGAAGGCCGAGAGCCAGCTCGTGTTCACGCAGGAATACCTGGCGCAGTACGGCATAACCCCCGGCACCAAGCTGACCGGCATTGCCTTCAACGGCTGGATGGACAGCAGCAAGAAGTTCACCGGCAAATACCGTGTGGCCATAACACCGACTGAACTCTCGTCCATCACTCCAGACCAGGCTGTCGAGATACTGCCCGAAATGGCGGTGTATTCCAACCCGTCATACACAGAGCCTCAGGGCGGCGAAATGGATACTCCAGCTGCTATACTCAAAGTAGAGCTGACAGTGCCTTACGTCTATCAGGGAGGCAACATCCTCGTTGATGTCTTGGCTGAGTTCAACAACTGGTCATACAACTGCCAGTATGTGGGCGATGCAAGCCTGTCCTCACGCGCCATAATGCGTGCGACTGACAGCGACGAGCTTTCCGAGACTGCATACAATCAGGCAAGCATGTTTGCCCAGACGGTGTTCACTGTCGAGTATACCCCCTCTTCATACGCAGGAACAGTCGTTTCGTCAGAGGACAGCCAGCCTGTCGAGGGCGCGGATGTCGTCCTGACATCGGGCGAAGTGGAGTACCGCAGCGTGACTGACGCTGACGGCGCGTTCTCAATCGTGGTATTCCAGAGCGACAAGGACTATGACGTGACTGTCAATGCCGAGGGCTACAACGAGTACACCACGACCGCAACGTTTGCCGACGGCAGCGTTCAGACGGCTATCGTCCTCACCCCGTCAGCCCAGCAGGGCGTAGAGGGTGTCAGCGCCGACAGCTGCAACGTCCGCATCGACGGCGGCATGATAACTGTTGAGGGCGCGACAGATGTGCGTCTCGCCATCTATTCTATGGACGGAATGCTCTGCGGCAGCGCAGCGGGCGACAGCATCAGCATCGCCGGCCTCGCCGAGGGCATCTACGTACTGCGTGTCGAGGCAGCCGAGGGCAATTCTTCGGTACGCTTCGTCAAGAAATAAAATGAAACGACAGGCCGGGACACGCTCGTCGACGTGAATGTCCCGGCCTGCCGCTGCCGACTCCTCGCCGCTTAATAAATCAAGTCTACGGCTCATCTTGCCACAGGGCCAGTCAACTGATAGCCTGCCCCCTGAAAATGAACGCAACCATAAATAACAGTATACATAACAACCCCTTATGAAAAGACTATTGTCAGTATCACTCGTCACCGCGATGATTGCGACTGCCGCCTTTGCGCAGTCGCGTGACAAACGCCTTGACATCAATGTGACCAACGCCATCGGCGTTTCCATGGAGGGTGCGCACTATACGCTGCACACCAACGCCTACGACATGGACTACAGCGCGGCAGAGACCGTGCTTGACGCTTCCGGACACTCGTCAGTCATGACCTATCCCGGCAGCCACACTATCCGCATCGCCCTCACCGGGCTGCGAACCTACACCGCGACTTTCGACATGGATGGCGACAAGACCCTCGACATCGCGCTCGAGGAGGACATCACCGACCCGTATTCGCTCCACGCCGTGGTAAGCCACGATGTGTATGACGGCCTAAACGCTATCGACATGGAGTGGAACAAGGAACTTGCCATCTTTGAGGACGATTTCGAGAGCTATGACGCTTTCACCATCGACCCGCAGCCCTGGACCGGCATCGACAAGGACGGCGTGCCGGCGGTTGTCATGGAGGGCGAGTATCCCAACTCCGGCAAGACGCAGTACATTACAATAGTAAACCCATGGGCAGTCGTGCCGGCGTGGGATGTGCAGTACTATTACACCATGACCCCCCGCTCCGGCCGCCAGTATGCCGCGTTCCTGCAGCCTAACAACGGCAACAACAACGACTGGCTCATCTCGCCGCAGATCACTGTGGGCGACGACAACTACCTGCGCTTCTATATGCGCCGCGCCGATGTGGGCGACGCCCGCATCAAGGTGGGCATCACCACTGCCGAGAACCCCCAGCCGGCTGACTTCACCACCATCTCCGCTGGCAACTACCTCTCGCCCGGCTACGAGGATTGGGAAGAGGTCGTCATTTCGCTGGCTGACTATGCCGGCCAGACCGTCAAGATCGGCTTCAACTGCACCAGCCGCAACGGCGCGGTGATGACGATGCTCGACGACATTTTCGTGGGCCGCATCAACATGGCGGCGCAGGGCAAGTCGCGCCGTGTGCCGGCTCATTCCCCCGCCAACCCCAACGAGAAGTTCTACATCTACCTCGACGGCAACAAGGTGGCTGAGACTACCGAGTATTCGTACTCAATAGACCCCGTTGCCGAGGGACAGCACACCGTGGGCGTACAGGCTGTATGCCTGACAGGCTCTTCTGCCACCACGGAGGCTTCTGTGACCGTTAGCAACGACAACTATGCCTCTGCCACTGTCAACGTGACTGCCAACAATGGCCGCTCTCTCGAGGGCGCGGGCATCGCCTTTGACGGCCCGGAAGGCGGTTACTTCGCAGCCATCACCGATGGCAAGGCCTCGATCATTTCCCTGCCCAAGGGAAAGTATGAGGTGTCAGCCGACATCGACGGCTATGACCTCGCCTCTATCACACTCGACCTTTCCAGCGACGCTACTGCTGATATGCAGCTCAAGGAGACTATCGTCAAGCCGTTTAACATCACTGCCGACACCACAGAGGAGGCCGACGGCTCGCACACCGTGGTGCTCAACTGGAACCGCGACCTCGGCTTCACCGACAGCTTCGAGGACTATGACGATTTCGCCACCGGCACCTTCGGCGGCTGGACGACGCTCAACTTCAACGGCGAACATCAGGTGTCTTACCCCATCTCGTTCAACGGCAACGAAATCAACTACCCCGGCTGTTCGCTGTCAAGCGCTCCCAAGTCTGTCCCGCCGCTGGTGTTCAACCCGCTGGCTACACGCCCATCGCTGGCTGACGACGGCGCGTTCCTCGCTCCTGACGGCAACAAGTACGTCGCATTCATGGGGCCGCAAGGCCTCGCGGCTGACAAGTGGCTCATCTCGCCCGTTGTCCGCCTCTATGACGGCTACCGCTTTGACATGACCGCCAAGGCATACCCGACATTTCCTGAGACACTCCGCATACTCATCTCCGACGGCAGCACAGAGCCTGACGACTTCGTACTTGTTGACGAGGTGGTCGTGCCTTACAACCAGTGGACGCAGTATCAGGTAGACCTGTCGGCATACCACAACATGGATGCGCGCCTGGCAGTGCAGTGCGTCACGCAAGACGGTTTCGTGGCACAGGTGGACGACATCCACATCGCCCCGGCCGACGAGATGACATCGCAGACACTCGGTTTCGTCAACAGCTATGACGTGTCGCTCGATGCTTCGCACTACGGCAACACCGAGAAGCCGACCATGACCATCAAGGGTCTTCAGAACGGCTCTCACACCTTCGGCATCAAGGCCAACTATGCTACCGGCTCTTCGGAGGAGGCACAGTACCAGCTTACACTCGCCGGCGTTGACGGCGTGACTGCAACTCTCAGCAGCGTCATCGGCGGCAGGGGAGAGGTCGTCATCTCCGCCGAGGCAGCAATGCCCTATCAGGTAGCTGACATGGCTGGCGCAGTCATCGCGACAGGCACCGTAGACGGCACGCAGCGCATCGCCGCAGCTCCGGGCGTATACATCGTGCGCCTCGGCAACGCGACCTTCAAGACCGTTGTGAAATAAGCCGATACATAGAGCTTTAACCCCGCGTAAATATGCGCGGCCTATACACAGAGGGGGCGGAAATCATTTCCGTTCCCTCATATTTTTGCAGAATTGTTGCCGTGCGTGGGATTATTTTGTAACTTTGCGGCGTGAAAAACGACTTCTCAGACAGAAATATACAACATAAAATAATCAGTCTATGATTGCACTTTTACGCAAAATCACCTGTGCATCGGCATGTGTCCTGGCTATGGGCGCGATGATGTCGCTTGCCGCTTCCGCAGTGCCGGCGGAGGCAAAGATCGCACGCGCTGCCGACGCTAACGAGGGTACGTTCTACATCGGCAACTGCTACTATGAGATCATCTCCAAGGCAGACCGCACTGTACGCTTCGCATACGAGTACCTCGCCGACCCCGAGCCCGCTCCCTACAGCGGCGACGTGGTTGTCCCCGAGACCGTGAAATACGAAGGCGTTGACTACACTGTAGTCGAGATAGGCAAGTTCTGCTTTGACGATGAGGCTGTCGGCCTGAAATCCGTCACCCTCCCCTCTACTATCCGCAAAATCCGCACATACTCCTTTTGGGGCACTGTCATTGACAAACTCGAACTGCCCGCAGGCCTCGAGGAGATAGAAGCCAACGCATTCTGCAACGCCAACATTGAGGCTATCAACATCCCCGGCACTTGCAAGGCCATCGGCGAGGAGACATTCCAGGACTGCAAGGCCATGGAGACTGCCACACTGGGCGAGGGCATCGAAATAATACCGAAGGGGCTGTTCAGCGGCTGCGTTGCCATGGAGTCACTGACACTGCCGACTACCATCAAGTCAATAGGCGAATATGCCTTCTACGAGTGCCAAGCTCTGCCGGAGATTACCATTCCTGACGGCGTCCAGACCATTGACAAGTACGCACTGGCCCGTTGCATCGCAATCAACAACGTTGTTATCCCCAACAGCGTCACTAACCTCGGCGACGGCGTGTTCGCTTCATGCAACGTGCTGACCAACGCCACTCTCCCCGAAGGCCTTGACCACCTCCCCGGCTCAACGTTCTTCGCTTGCGCTGCCATGCCTTCATACACTGTGCCTGACGGCATCAAGAACATCGGCGACGAGTGCTTCAAATACTGCATGGGCCTGACCGAGTTCACTGTCAGCAAGGATGTTGAGACATTCGGCGAGAACGTGTTTGAGTACTGCAACGCCATAACCAAGGTGACTTGCAAGCCGCAGACACCGCCGACTGGCGTGACTTTCGCCCAGCCTATTTACGAGACAGCCACACTTTATGTACCCTCAGACAAGATTGAGGACTACCGCGCAGCCGAAGGCTGGAAGCAGTTCCTCAAGATAGAGGCCGATCCCAACGGCAGCGGTGTGGAGGGCATTGCAGCTGACACTGCCGAAGCAGAGTACTACACTCTCCAGGGCGTGCGTACAGCCCGTCCCGAGCACGGCATCTGCCTGATGCGTCAGGGCGGCAAGGTGACGAAAGTTGTTATGCCGTAACAACAGCGACCTTATTGATTGACCCTATATACCGACCGGGGGTGCGCTGCAATGCGCATCCCCTCTGTTTTTTCTTAGCGGCATTATCTCCAGTGGCTGCAATAGTCGGTTGACTTTCCGTGAGTTATATGGCTGTAAAAGACAAGACACCTGCGGCTATGCAGATGTCTGTCATAAAGGTTGTATTTAGGTAGTGGTCCCACTAGGGCTTGAACCTAGGACTCCCTGATTATGAGTCAGGTGCTCTAACCGACTGAGCTATGGGACCTGAATCGCTGCGCCTTAATGACGCGCTTTCCGTTTGCGACTGCAAAGTTAGTGCCTTTCGGCGTATTTTGCAAATTATTTCGCGTTTTTTTGCTCCTGGATTTCGTGCATCAACTGGCGGTTGAACTTGCGCCGCTCTGTATCGAACCAGAATCCCCACTTGTGGAAGTATTTCAACATGTTGATTATATGTATTTTGCGCATACGCCATGAGGTCTTGGACTCGGCGCGGTGGGCGTGGACTATTGTTGCACCGGGGTAGTAGACGGTGTGGCTGTGGCGGTGTATGCGTCTGGTGAGGTCGATGTCTTCGGGATACATGAAGTACCGAGGGTCGAACAGTCCGGCGGTACGCAGTGCCTCTGTGCGCAGGAGCATGAAGCAGCCGTGGTGGTACGGCGGGTTGATGACCTGTGCCGGGTCGCGGTCTATGAGGTCGTACCTGCGGCGGCGTGACGCGAGCCACCTTTGGGGCAGGAAGCCGCGCATCAGCATGTCGAGGGGGGTGGGCAGCGGGTGGCACACATGCTGTTCGTGTCCGTCGGGGAATATGGTGTGCGGTATCAGTTGCCCCGCTTCGGGGTGCGCGTCCATGTAGGCGAGGCATCTCTCGAGCGTCCCTGCCGTGAAATACACGTCACTGTTGATGACGAGGTGGTAGGGCGTTCCTGTGTCGAGAGTGCGGCGCAGAGCCACGTTGTGCGCATCGCCGTAGCCGGTGTTGGGGTGAGGCGTGTATGTGACGCGAGGCGCGTATTGGGTCGCGAGCTTTTCCGTTGCGCCGTCGGAGGAATTGTCGATGATGTGCACGATGCGGATGCCGGGCGAGGCAAGCAGCGCGTCGAGGCAGGTGCGCAGCTCGTCGTCAGCGGTATGGTATGTGACTATCGATGCGTCAATCTTCGTTCGGCCCACTGCTGTCATGCGGTATTGTTGTGTTGCAAATTTAGCCAATTGTCCTCATTGCTGCAAGTGAAGGGCGCAGAAAAAAACGGCATGGGGGATACATGCCGCTTTGTTTGTGAAGCCTGGTGTCATATCTTGATTTTCTTGGTCACGTTGCCGGCGCGTACTATGTAGATGCCGGGCGCGAGGTTCTGCGAGGGCATCTGCCGTCCGTCGAGCGTGTATATGCGCAGGTCAGAGCAGCCGTCGGCATATACGCAGCCGTTCTCAACGCGGATGTCGATGTTGCGGTCTGCATCAGGAACTGAGACTCCAGCGTTGGAGTAGTTGTCCGGGGCGAGAGGGAATACAGGCAGCGAAGGGAACCAATAGTTGGAAATCATGGCATAGTCGCGCAGTTTGTTGCCGTCAGCGTCATATCGGCGGGTGATGTACGTCGGGTCTTGGAATATGTGGTAGAGCGAGACATACAGCTCGTCGGTCTGCGGGTGAACGCGCATCGAGCAGCCGTACAGCTTCCAGTTCTCCTCGTCTTCTGACAGGTCGATTATCTTGGTTGTCGTGCGCGTGTCTATGTCAAACTTGAATATCGTCGAGCTTGAGAACCAGCTGTTCTTGCCGCCGTTCCAGTACAGTGAATTGGTGCGGTACGAGGCGCACAGCCCGTCGGGTGTCCAGGCGTACCACGAGTTGGCAGGAGGATACAGGCCATCGCCCACGGGGACTACTTCCGTCTCGAGGGTGCCAGGGTCAACGCGGACTATGTAGGGGAGAGCCGAGCCGTCCCCCTTGGTGTCCATTGCCACGCTTGCCCATACTGAGCCGTCTTTGGCCACAACCACCGAGCCGATGCCGGCTTTCTCTGAGACCATGGTCATCGGGATTACGTCTGTCACCTTGTCGGCCGCAGGGTCGATGACGAGCAGCCCGTACTGCTGGTGGGCGGCGAACACGCGGTTGCCGGCTCGCACCATCGAGCCGGTCTGCCCCTTGTACAGCGAGCCGGAGGGGTCGGTGTTTGGCTTGTCGTCGCCGGCATTCGGGTTTCCCGTACCCTCTACGATACCTTTCACCTCATAGTTGTCAAGGTCGAAGATCCAGATGCCGTTGCTTGAGGAGATGTAGCCCTTGTGCGCGTCAACGCCGAGGAAGCCGCGTCCGTCGCACTGCTTGCCCGAGGGGTCGATGACCGTGTTCTGGTACAGTATCTTCATGGTTTTGGCGTCAGCCACTGTGATGCGGCCGCCGGTGATCGATGCCCCGGGGTCTTTTTCCTGCTTGGCGATGAGGTAGAAGCGGCCGTCCCATATTGCGCCGTACTGGTTGGTGCAGCCGAGTTCCTTGCCTGGGTTCTCGGCCTGTATGACACGGTAGTGCCAGCAGTCGCCGTCCTCCTCATCGGGGAGGAGGTAATTGACAGTGGAGTTCTGGTGTCCGTACCAGTCCTCGTTGACGATGAAAACACCCTTGGTGTAGTCTGTTTCAGCCTCGTCGCCGGCGTATGCCGCCGGGGCGAATGTGAGCGGCAGCAGGGCTGCTGCGAAGAGGAAAAGTTTTTTCATATAAAATGAAGTGTGTTTTTTATGGGAAGAATTGCCGGACTCGGGCGATGACCCGAATCCGACAACCCTTGTCAATGATTAATGAATGGAGTTTTCTTAGTAAACAGCGGCTTTCACCTTGCGCTTGCCGTCGGCAGAGCAGATGATGTAGATGCCGTCAGGTACGGTCAGGCGTACACGCGCGTCGTTGCTGTTGGCGTTGAACGCACTGACAGCGCGGCCGCTCATGTCGTAAACCACGAAGTCGGTGCCCTCCATGTTGAGGACGCGGACAGTGTGGCCTGACACTGTGATGATGCCGTTGTCGGTATAGGCATTGTCAACGCCGGAGATGAGCTCGATGTTGACGGGGATGTCAACAGTGGTCACAACGCCGTTGGACTCAGCCTTGAGAGCGATAGACTCCATGCCGAACTGTCCTGGCTTGGCAGTCACCGTGAGTGTCTTGCCGTTGAGTGCAGCCTCATAGATGCCGCTCTCCTCGCTGACGATAGAGAGGCGGATGTTGGCAGCGATGTTGTCGCGGTCTGTCACGAGGTCTGTCAGGTCGATAGTCTTGGCCTCCGGGGTCTGTCCCTCGATGTAGCGGATGTCGATGGTCTCGATGTCGCCGAACTCGGGGGCGTACTTGTCGGGGAATATTGGGAGGGCAGGGAACCAGTAGTACTTCTTCATCTCGATGGTCTTGCTGATTTCTCCAGTCTGGCAGTTGACGAAGTGCAGCCAGGTGTTGCGGTATGCAGACGAAGCGCCATGGGTGGCAGCGATGAGCAGCTCGTTGGAACGGTCGTCATAGCGCACTGTCGCATACGGGGCCTGGAATGTCTTGTTGTCCACACCGGGGAGGTCTTTCGGGAAGACATATACGGGCTGTATCGTGCTGATGTCTGTGCCGATAACCCACTTGTAGTAGCCGCTGTTGCCGGATACGATTGAAGCCTCGACGCCGGCGCCGAACCAGAGTGCGTTCTCGTTCTTCGCGCCCTGGAAGTTGGTAGAACGCCATGCGCCCCAGCCGCAAGTCACTCTGATGCCAGTGGGGAGCTGTACCTGCTGGGTGATTTCGAGAGTTGCGGGGTCGATGCAGCAGAACATGCCGTTTCCGCCCGAAGTAGTGGCGACCCATACGTTTCCGTCCATTGACTGCGTGATGCCCTGCGGCGCTCCGATTGCAGTCACGCCGCCTTCAGTCGCAGTTGTGGGGAATGTCTTGACGACAGCGTCGGTAGCAGCATCGATGACATGCACGCCGGTGTCCTGCTGGATTGCGAAAACATAGTTGCCGGCAGCGACCATGTCGCCGATCTGGCCGGCGTAAGCGTTTTCGCCGGAGGGTATGCCGGAGACGAGGCCGCCGAGGGTCAGCGTGTTGAGGTCAAGCGTCTGGATGCCGTCGGTAGTGCCGATGTAAACCTTGTTCTCGTTCACGCCTACGCAAGCGCGTCCGTCGCCGTCGCCCTTTCCGTCGGGGCTGCTGCTCGGCCTGGTGTCAGCGCCGATGTAGTCAAATGAGGCGAGTTTCTTGAGGGTCTTGGCATCAGCCACCACTACGCGTCCGCCGCCCTGACGCGGGTCGCCGCCGTCGTCATGCTGCTTTGACATGACGATGAGCTTGCCGCCGTAGATGATGCCGTACTGCGAGGTCGCGCCGAATGACTGGTAGGGGTTCTGGCTCTCGTAGACGCGGTATTTGATGTCCTTGTCCTTCGTGATGTAGTTTACAGAGCCGTTGGTATGGCCGAACCACTCCTCGTTGAGCCAGAACGTTCCGTCTTGGTAATTGTCAGCCAGCGGGGTGCGGTCGGGTTCGGCAACGATGATGTGGTAAGTGCTTTCCACGCCGCTGCCGTCCTGAGCCTTGAAGGTCACGTCACATTCGCCCACCTGGTGCGTAATAAGCTCGTAGTACTGGCGTGAGGGGTTGAATGCGCGTACAGAGTGAGTCGTCGCAATGTCAGTGTTCGAAATAGCTATGTCGTAAGACTTAACGTCCGCGTTCTCGGGCACGACGGTCGGGGCGAGCGCGAGGATGTCCAGATATGTCAGGGTGATTGTCTTTGTACCGTCGCCGAGCACGATGTCTTGCACTGCGTTGCGGAGAGCAGCGTGGACTGTGATTTCAGCCTTGATGCTGTTGTCGGTCTTGAGCTGTGCCGTGATGACGGCATCACCGGCAGTGCGCTTTACCGTCACCTTGCCGGTTCGCTTGTTCACAGAGGCAACGTCGGTGTTGCTGCTTGTGAACTCGACATCGCTGAGCGTGTGCTCGTCGGTGTCGAATACGAGCTCGGGAGTGAAGCTCTCGTCAAAGTGTGCGTCGTATTCGCTCTGCGCGAAACGGAACGGTGCGGAAGCTGCGACCTGGAGGCTCACGGCTTCAGATGCATAGTCCGCATCCAGGATGTTGGCCGCCAGAGCAACATCGTATGTTGTGCCTGACAGGGCTGCGAAAGTCACAGAGAAAGAGCCGTCATCGGCTACGGTAGCGTCAGTCTCTGTATATTCGGCATTGCTGTCAGTGCGGTAGCGCACTTTGACCGTCTTGCCGGCAAACAGCTGCTTGTTGTTTGCTGCGAGGAACTGCTCGGGGAGGTCAGTCATGTCATAGTTGCCGCTGACGTGTCCGGTCACTGTCACGTTGCTTCCTTCCTTGGCGATAGCCGCGTCAGTGAGGCTGAGGCTCTGCAGTGCCGGTTCGCTGATGGCAGACTTGTTCCAGTATGTCTTGGCAGAGTATGCCGCAGCTGTACCTGTCGGCACAACCAGTGCGTACAGTACGTTGTATCTGGTGGAAGCCCAGACGGTAGAACTGCAATAAACGGGCGTGGGCGAGCAGATGTAGATTTTCAGGTCGCTGTTGCCGCCTACCATCCAGCTGTTTATGTTAGTGACAGCTGCGGGCAATACGAATTGCTTGAGTTTCGCGTTCTGGAATGCATTCGAGCCGATGGAGGTGACAGTCTCCGGCAGGTATACAGACTCGAGAGCCGAACAATCTTGGAATGCGCTAGAGCCTATTTTTGTCAATCCGTCAGGCAATGTCAGGGATGTTATTGCCTTGCATCTGTAGAATGCGTTGTTGCCGACAGCTTTCAGCTTCGAGGGAAAGTTGATGCCTGTGGCAGCCTCGCGGGCAGGCGCTGCCGAGGGTGTCTCTTCTGCCGCATCCTTGACAACGGCGATGGTGGCGAGATTGGTACAGTCCTTGAATACGTTGTTGCCAATTTCGGTTACGTTGTCGCTCATTGTCACCTTGGTCAGGTTGGTGCAGCCGTTGAACAGGCTGGATGGCAACTTGGTCATCGATGCCGGCAGGGGAAACTCTGTCAGTGCGCTACAGTTACGGAACGCTTCGCTTCCGATTTCGGCAACACTCTCCGGAAGGACGATCTTTAGTTTGGAACAGCCGGCAAATGCGGTTTCTCCGATTTTAGTGACCGTGACCGGAATTGCCAAAGTTTCGAGCGCAGAGCAGTTATGAAACATCTGCTGTGCGATTTCAGTCATGCTGGCAGGGAGCGTCACGCTTGTGAGTTTGTTGCAGTTCTGCAGAATTGCAGTCCCGAATGAGGTAATGCCCTCATGGAATGAAATTGAAGTGAGGGCGCTGCAGTACGAGAAGCACTGGTCTGGTATTGCAGTCACACCTGCAGGAATTTCGATGCCCTTGAGCGCATGGCAATGGAAGAATGTGCGTGTGCCCTCAAATGTGGTGAAGCCTTCGGGAAGCTGCAGGCTTGTCAGCTTCTCGCAATAGCCCAGCGCTGAATTTCCAATGGACTTGACAGTAGAGGGCAGCGTGATGCTTTCGAGGTTGGTGCAGTCATAGGCGGCATAGTCGCCGAGGCGTGTCACGGGAGCCTGGATGTCGAGGCTTGTCATATCGCTTGCACCGTAGAATATCGAGTCGTTCAGCTCTGTTACAGCGAAGTCTCGTCCCTGATACGGAACTGTCGCCGGGATGACCACAGCACCGGTATAGCCAGCCTTGTTGGCAGCTTTAATCTCGGCAGCTGTCGGGTTTGCAGACTCGACCTTGCAGTATGAAGCCTTGACAGCGGGCGTGTCTGCAGCTGTTGAAGTGACGCGGAATGTCACGCCGTTCAGGCGGAACTGGTCGCCGTCGTTGACAGCGATGTTGAACTCGCTTGTGTTCTGGAAATTCATCCAGCCCTCAGCCGCTGCGAACTCTGTGCCGAAGCCTGAGGGATAGCTGAGTACTGCTGTTGCGTATGCAGCGTCGCTGAAAGTGTTGGCTGCTATGGGGAGGGGATAGGTGCTTTCGCACTTTACTGAGGTGAGAGCGTCACAACCTGCGAAAGCGTTTTCGCCTATTGTTTTCAGCGTCGCGGGTATGGTCAGCTGTTCCAGCGCGGCGCAGTCCTCAAATGCGCTTGCTCCTATTGCGGTTATGTTCGCGCCGGGGGTGAAGGCAGCCACGGCAGTGCCTTTGTACAGGCCTTCGGGTATTTCGGTCATTGACGAGGGTATCATCAGCGTGCCGAAGTTGGAGCAGCTGGCAAAGGCATACGTTCCGATTTTCAGCGCGTCAACGTCGGGGACGTTGAGGGTTGTCAGCGTAGAGTTCTCAAATGCGTTGTTGCCAATCTTGGTCACGGAAGCCGGAAGTGAGACTGTAGTGACAGTCGTGCCCTTGAACGCCTCCTTGTCGATTTCCACAACGGTGTATGTGGTGTCGGCAACTGCGAATGTCGTGGGGACAGTGATTTCGCCGGCGTAGGTGCTGCCCTCAGCAGGTGTGGTGAGTTTCACTGTTTTTTTCTGGTAGTTGGTCAGGGTGTAGTGCAGGCCTTCAATTACGAAGTCTGTCAGCGCGCCCGCCGGGATGTTTGCCGGTGCAGCCTGAAAGCTTTTCCACTCGCCAGTCATCATGTTGACAGCGAAGTTCCAGCCGTCCCAGCTGCCGTTCTGCAGCACGCGTCCTGATGCTCCCCAGCTGGAATATGAGAACAGGTCGTTGAAGCTGTCTTTCACCCAGTATGACCAGTAACCCTGATACCAGCCGGCACGCCAATAATCGTCGGTGTCGCGGGCTTTCCAGTTGTCGTAGTCATAGTCTGAAGAGCCGCCCTGTCCAGGTTTGTAGCCTCGTGGATGTTCGAAAAATCCGTCCTCGCTTGTGTAGACCTGGTTGCCATTGCCGGTGTCTATGAGCGCGATGTCGCCGTCGTCGTCAGCGTCCCAGCCGATGCCGTTGATAGTGTAGCCGCCGTCTGGGTCTGTCGGCGATGACACATTGGTGTACTGCATCAGCGTGTACAGGCGCGGGTTGTTCTTTGCTACGGCCTTGAGCATGTCAGCGCCAGTAGCCTGACCGTTCCAGCGGTAGCCGAACACGAGAGCTGTTGTCTCGCCGTCAACATTCCACTGGATGACGAGAGCTGCCTGGTTCTCGCCCTCGCCTGTCCAGTTTTCGATCATATCCATAGTGAAGGTGCCGTCACCCGCGATGTCCCCCGGGTCAGGCATGTCCTGGAATACCACGTCGGCTTCCTTTTGGGAGGGCGTGTACCCGATACCTTGCACGGTGCGCGGTACACGCATCACTTTCTTGTCGCCCTTGGCGATTGCGCCGATAGCGCCGACAGCGCATATCGACAGTAACAACCCGAGGCAGAAGAATAGTTTTTTCATACTTGGTTGATTGTTTAATTATTGATTATACTTTTGTTATGTGTTTTTTATAGTTTGCTGTGATGCCGCTTTGATGAGGGCGTATCAAAATAGGTGCACAACTTTTTTATGCGCAGCTTGGTAGGGACACGGCGTGCCGTGTCCGAAGGGTGGCAAGCACAATCGATTGATATGTAACGATTTGGTTGCGGACACGGCACGCCGTGTCCCTGCCAAATCGCCCCAATCATACGCAGTCTGCGCATTTTGACACACCTTCATCAAAGCGTATTTGCAGCGAAGCTGGCTATTGTCAGATCTTGATTTTCTTGGTCACGTTGCCGGCGCGTACTATGTAGATGCCGGGCGCGAGGTTCTGGGAGGGGATCTGCCGTCCGTCGAGTGTGAAGACATTCAAGTCATCGCAGCCGTCAGCGTAAACGCAGCCGTTCTCGACGCGGATGCTGATGTTGCTGTCGGCATCAGGAGCGGAAACAGACACGCTGGTGCCGGGCACGTTGTCCGGGGAGAGGGGGAATACGGGCAGCGAGGGGAACCAGAAGTGTGACTCCATGGCATAGTCTCGCACCTTGTTGCCGTTGGCGTCATAGCGGCGGGTGATGTATGTCGGGTCTCCGAATGATTTGTAAAGCGACATGTAGAGCTCGTCAGTCTGCGGGTGCACGCGCATCGAGCAGCCGTAGAGCAGCCAGCCCTCGCCCTCTTCGCTGAGGTCGATTATCTTGGTCGTTGTGCGTGTGTCTACATCGAACTTGAAAATCATCGAGTTTGAGAACCAGCTGTTTTCGCCGCCGTTCCAGTACAGGACGTTGTTTTGGTATGAGGCGCACAGGCCGTCGGGGGTCCAGGCATACCAGGAGTTGGCCGGAGAATAAGAGCCGTCGGTTATTGCAACGACTTCTGCCTCGAGGGTGTTGGGGTCAACGCGGACTAAGTAGGGGGCCGTTCCGCCATCGCCGGCTGTGCTCTGAGCCACGCTTGCCCATACAGAGCCGTCCTTTGCCACAACTACCGAGCCTATGCCTGCGCCATCGGCAACGATAGACATAGAGATCGTTTTCACCACCCTGTCAGCGGTCGGGTCTATAACGAGCAGGCCGTTCTGCTGGTGTGCGGCAAACACATATTCGCCTGCGCGTACCATTGTTCCGGTCTGGCCGGTATATAGCGAACTTGATCCAGATTCTGTACCCTCCACGCGGCGTGTCACTTCATTCATGTCGAGGTTGAAAATCCAGATGCCGTTGCTCGAGGAGATGTATCCCTTGTGCTCGTCAACGCCGACAAATCCACGGCCGTCGCATTGGGCTCCGGAGGGGTCTATCACCGTGTTCTGGTAAATGAGCTTCATGGTTTTGGCGTCAGCCACGGTGATGCGGCCGCCGGTGACAGATGCCCCGGGGTCTTTCTCCTGCTTGGCGATGAAATAGAAGCGGCCGTTCCAGATTGCGCCGTACTGGTTGGTGCAACCGAGTTCCTTGCCCGCGTTCACGGTTTGGATGACCCGGTATTGCCAGCAGTTGTTGTCGTCCTCGTCGGGGAGGAGGTAGTTGACAGTTGAGTTCTCTTGTCCGTACCAGCCCTCGTTGACGATGAAAACGCCCTTGGTGTAGTCCGTTTCAGTCTCGCCCTCTGCGTATGCTGCAGGTACAAAAGCGAGCGACAGCAGGGCTGTAAGTAATGTTTTGTTCATGCTGTTCGGTTATTGTTAGTTGATTTTGTTAGTTCAGTTGATTGCGATGGTTTTCGACTTGTTGCCGCTGCGTATTATGTACAGGCCCTTGCCGAGTTTGGCGCGGATGTCAGCAGTCGGGGTGTCGGCGGGCATTTCAGCCAGCTTGATGCCCTGCATGTTGTAAATGGTGACGGGCTGGTTGTCGTCGGCAGCGGCTGTGTCTATGCCTGTGCCGAGGAAGTGCTTGTAGTTGAGTGTCTCGTGCCAGTCCTCTGACGCACCGGTAGTTCCGTCAATGTATTTGCGGCCGTCCTGCTGCGGCTTGCCTACCGGGCCGTCGAGCAGCTGGTAACGCCAGCCGTCCACTGCGCCGTTTTCGAGCTTGCGCGAGGTCATGCCCAGTCCGGAGTATGAGAATGACTCGGAGTCGGCCTCCCCTACCCAGTAAGACCAGTAGCCCTTGTACCAGCCTGCGTTCCACCGCTGGTTGTCAGGGTCGGTGCGGTCGTAGGGCTGCCACCAGTCGTAGTCGTAGCACGCATAACCGTATACGCGGGCGTTGATGGGGTGGTCGAGGATATGTGTCTCCTTGGAGGCTGTGATGGCGTCATCACACAGCTGCTGTGTCTCCCAGCCCGGCACGTCGGTCTGTCCGAGTGTGGTGTTGGCAGAGAACCAGTCGAAGCTGATGTAGGGGTCTTCCCTTGCGCTGTCGAAGTCAAACTCGAGGAAGTCGGAGATAACGTGGTTCTGCGAGTAACCGATGCCGCAGACGGTATTGCCCATCCAGCCGGTGTACTGCGTGAAGAGTGTCAGGTCGGGCGAAGCCGTGGCAATGGCGCGGAACATGTCCTCGCCCGAAGGCTCGACGCCGTCTTCCCAACGGTATCCCCATACGTATGCCTCTTTCGGGCCGTTGTCGAGGAATTGCACCACGAGCGCGGCTCTGTTAGGGCCTGTGCCAGCCCAGTAAACAATCTGGTCCCAGTCGACGACAAACGCGTGTGCCGAAAGGACTGTCAATCCGGCTATCGCCGGCAGTAGTAACCTTCTTGCTTTCATATATTTGGTTTTATTGTTTTCTCGGTTTAGGGTCGGGCAGGGGGATTCCCGGCTCGGCGATGTGCAGGTCGCGGGCGCGGCACAGCTCTGTGGAGGTCTCGCCCAGCCAGCCGCAGTATTGGTTCACACCGGTATAGACGCGCACGAAGTCTATCGCCGGCAGATGCACGGGGTTGCCCTGGCTGTCAACGGCCCATGATATGTCGAAGCTGTTGAGGTCGGCATAGTCGTTGGGGTGGTTGTCCACATATCCCCAGTCGTAGCTGTACAGCACATAGTACCGGCCCTCGCCGCTCTCGTCGATGGCGTTTTGGGGGAGCAGCGTGCCGGTGAACGACAGCTCGTCGCCGGTGACCCATTTCGGGAAGTAGTCCTGGTCGTGGTAAATGTTTTTTGCCAGATAGCCGTGAGTGCCGTCAGTGTCGTCCCATGCGATGTAGTATACATCGTCGAGGAAGCCCGTCTCGTCGCTCTCAACCGGCCTCGCCGGGTCAGGACGGTGATATGTGATGCCGTAGGCGTGGCGCGTGGAGGGTTTGTAGTATTCGCTGCCGGCAAGCTCGTACCATGGGTCGTCGGGCAGTCCGTTGCAGTTCTCGTCGTAGCTCACCATGACAATTCCCGGCTCGGCAGAGCCGCCGCGGCTGTCGGGGTTGGTCAGCTCGTAGAAGGCGTTGCCCCAGATGCGGAAGTCCTTCTCGCCCGGCACGTTCATGACCGAATGGTCGAAGCCGAAGGTGATGAAGCCGCCGTATCCGCCCAGGGAGACAAGCACGTCGTTGGTGCCGGAGATGCTCTCCTCCGCCTTCTGCAATATGTCGGCGTATGTGTCGCCCTCCTCGTATTTCGGCATCTCGTTGACGAACTGCCCCGGTGCTGGGCAGTACTCGTATACCCGCGTGATGTAAGGGCTGTATTCCACATCCTCGTGCATCACCGTCACCTTGAAGTCGAAGTGGTAGGGCGTGTCGGGGTCTATGATGTCGAATGTCAAGTCATAGACACCTTCCTCGGCTGCGATGAATATGTAGGAGTCTGTTTCCGAGACGACCTCTCCGTTCACCGTCCAGCGGTACTGGTCGCCGGTGAGAGCGGCGTGCAGCGGCAGCTTCGACATGCGTGGGATGAAGTAAGCGTCGTCGATGCCGAGGTTGACCATCGGGATGTCGGCGGTGCAGCCGGTCAGGAGCATTGCCGCAGCCAGCGTGCCGTATGTCAGTAAGCCCTTTTTCATCGCTTCAGGAATGTTATGTGAGCCGGGATGTCGCCGGTACGCACGCTCCATTTCTTCTTGCCGTGCTTGTCAAAGCAGTAGAGCGTGCCGCTGCTGACGTAGTTTTTGGCATCGGTGACGAAAATGTCGCCGGTCTCGGGATGCACGGCGATGCCGTAGGGTATGGTTATCTCGCGCTCCGAGCCGTCGGTGATGAAGTTGGTCGATACCACCTTGTGAGTGCGGATGTCGATGATGCCGTAAGAGATGGTGTTGGAGGCGGTGTAGTTGTTCCACTCTGTGGCGTAGTAGTACAGCGAGTCGCCGTGGACAGCCATGTTTGAGCAGGCCACGGGTATCATGTCGGCGACTTCCATCTGGTTGTATCCAGGCTTTTTGGCGAGGACGTACAAGCGCGAGGGGCGTGTCTGGTAGTCGCCGCGTGAGGAGACCCACAGCTGCTTGTACTGGTCTTTCTTGACGCGGTGCAGGTTGATGTCAACGGGTATCTGCTGCACCTGCTTGAAATCGACCATCTGTATTACCGACACGGTGTTGTCATAGTTCGGGGCGCGGTAGCCGCCGGAGTTGGCTACATACATGTAGTCGTCCACTATCTCCATCTCCTCCGGCTGGTAGCCCACGCTGACCTTGCGTGTCACGGCGAGCGAGAGCGTATCGACTTCGTATACCGCGCCTTTCGGGGCGTTGGGGTCTATCAGCACCGGGCCGACGTATGAGCTGACGTATGCCTTGCCGCGGTAGAAGCGCACATAGCGGCAGTTGGGTATGTCCACCTGCCCGATGCGTATGCCAGTGTGCGCGTCCATGACCTCGACCTTGTGCGAGCAGTTGACCACCACATACAGCTTCGAGCCGTAGATGCCTATGTCGTTGCCCACGTCGCCGAGCTCCTTGATGACATTGGGGTTCTTTTCGGAGTAGAAGTTGCGCGAGTACAGACCGGTGTAGTAGTCGTAAAAGTCTATGGTGCACTTGTTTGACCCCATGTTGCCCTCGTTGACGAGGTACAGCCCTCGTATCTCGCTGCCAGGGTTCTCGTCGCCGATGATTTCATACTCCGTCGGGACTACCAGTTCGTCCTCGCGGCACGAGTGCGCTGCTGCCGCCACGAGCAGCGTCAGTAGCATGGCAATGTATGAGCGGGTGCGTTTCATCATATTTCGACGGTAAGCGTGATGCGGTAGTTGCGCTTTGGCATCGGGTAGTTCAATATCACGTCATAGTCCTGGCTGAAGAGGTTGTTGACCTCGAGCAGGGCACGCATCGACACGCGGCCGATGCGGAAGTCGCGGCTTACGGACACGTCGCTGGTGTACCACGGCTGCGTATAGTTGTACCGTATGTTCTCCTGCTGGTTGTAGCGCTCGCCCACGTAGATGAAGCTGTAGTTGAGGTTCCACTGCCTCCAGGTGGCGTTGAACACCGCCGAGCCGGAATTGCGCGGTATGTAGGGTATCTGGTCGCGGTAATAGTTGTCCGAGGGGTCAGTCACGTCTATCGCCCGCTGGAAGGTGTACTGTGCGCGTAGCGTCAGGTACAGCTCGCGTGCGGGGTTGACGGTCATCAGCGCGGTCACGTCGATGCCGCGTATGTCCACCCTGCCCAGATTGAGCATTGTCCAGCGGAACTGCTGCCCCTTGGGGTATGCCACGATTTTGTCCTTGACGTGGTTGTAGTATACGTCGCAGCTGGCCCGCAGCGCGGAGACGAAGCCCGAGGACTTGCGGTCGAGCAGCAGCCCGATGTTGTACTGCGTCACACGCTCGGGCTCGAGCTTGGAGTTGCCCATGTCGGCGTAGTACAGGTCATTGAACGTCGGCATGCGGAACGACTGCTTGAAGAATGCCCTTACCGACAGCTCCCTGCCCGGGGTGAGGGCGTACGAGGCGAAAGCCGCTGGGGTGAGTACATGCTTGTCAGCCGGAGCTTCCTGTCCTTTCAGGCGGTCGTGGATGAACGTCGCCAGCACGCTGCCTTGGAATGCGAACCGGTTCAGGTCAACCGCCGTCGCAGCCGCCAGCATGTTGGTGTAGCGGTCAGGCTTGGCAAATCCGTACACGTCGGCGTTGAGCGTGTTCCACAGGAAATCGTAGCCCGCCGAGACGTGCCACCACGGGAAGATGGTGTACACGTTGGAGGTCGAGAAGTAGAACTCGCGCTGCCGGTAGAGGTTGTCTATCTTGATCTGCTTGTCGTCGTTGTTGACGTAGTGCGTGCGGTAGAAGGCGTACTTGACATTGTTGAGGGTGGTGAAGCGCGGTCCGAAAGACTGCTGCCACGTGCCTTGCGCAAACGAGTTGGTGTCCCAGATGCGCTCGCCGCGCCGCCACACGTTGTTGACGATTGCGCCCGGCACGCCGCGCTCGGAATTGTAGTTGTAGACCTTGAAGAGCCACTTGCCGTGGTCGAGGCGGCCGTTGATGTTTGCCTCGAGGCGCGTGGCATTGATGTCGCCGTTCTGGCGCACCGCCGTAGTGTCGTATGCCAGCTCGCCGGCAGGGTTGACGCGGCGGTAGCGGAACTTGTACTTGCCGCTCGAGTTTATCCACTCCGCGCTCACCGAGGCGTTGACGCGCTCCGAGAGTTTCAGCTCTATCAGCGCAGAGGGATTGATGAGGTCGAAAGAGCCGGCGCGGACTGTGGCACGGAAATGGTAGGTCTCCCCCTCCTCGAAATGCGGGGTGCGTGTGCGGATGTATATCGAGCCGGCGGAGCCGAAGTCCTTCGCCGGCTGCAGTATCTGGCTCTTCTGTCCGTTGTAGAGGGAAATCGCCTCGATGTTGTCGAGCGAGAACTGGCCGAGGTCTATCTGCCCATTCTGCGCGTTGCCCAGCTCCACGCCATCGTATACCACGCCCGTGTGGTTGGTGCCCATTGAGCGTATGTTGACAGTCTTGATGCCGCCCACGCCGCCGTAGTCCTTGACCTGCACGCCCGAGAAGTAGCGCAGTGCGTCAGCGATGCTGTTGCTGTTCATGCGCTTCAGCTCCTCGCCGCTGAGCCGCTGCGCCGGTATGGCGTCCGACTCCAGCGACCGCGCCGTCACCACCACTTCATCGAGGTGGCTCGTGCTGTCAGTGTACTCTTCAGCACGCGCTGTGAGGCACAGCGCGATGCACGATAATATTATTGTCAACGACCTTGTTCTCATTCATCCGGGGTTCTGGGTGCAAAAAACCGTGCACACTCACATACTGAATGTACACGGGAAAGTATATAATCAACAATTAAAACATTCGTTCCCAGGATGTCCTCGGAGGAAAGTCAAATTCTCATATACGCCCATAGTCCCGCAGGCAGTCATGTATGTGTGCCGAAATGGCAGGTCTTCTGGCTTATTCCGTCTTCACCGCGCCTTCTCAGCCTTTAGGCCAATGACGTGTTGCGGGAAGCTGTCGTGGAAATTACAGCAGCGGGTACTGCCGGGGAGTCTCACCCCGTTCCCTATTGATGCCCCGTTTGCGCCCGGCTCTCCGGGCAGGGGCATACCATTTCGGCGGCAAAGGTACTAACATTTTCCCTATCCGCCAAAAATATTTTCGCTGCCAGCGCGTTGCACCCCTGGCTGTGTGCTTAGATGAGAAGGTTTATAGCAGTGCAGATGCTATCAATGATCTGGATACAAGGTTTGCAAGCCTTACGGGTACTGCATTGCCAAGCTGACGCATTGCCTCTGTCCAAGAACCGGAAATGCGGTAATTGTCTGGGAATGTCTGGATCCTTTTTGCTTCAAAAATAGTGAAGTATCGCAGAGTCCCGTCTCTCAGTTTCATCATGTTCTCTCCGCCTGGAACGCCATGGCAACCGGCTTTGATTGTTTTTGACGGCTCGTCGACAGGACTTCCAGTGTGTCCCGGGTATTCTTTCGCACCTTTGCGGATTGTGTGCTCATTGTCGAAATAGTTCTCATCTCCGGCATTTGGCATGTCTGTCAAGGCATCTCGTATGGTTTGCCATGGTTTTGTCTCTGGCGGAAACAAGCCGAACTTTAGTTTCAGTTCTTCGCGTTTTTCCCTGAACATGGAGTGCTCGTGATTGTCGGGCGATATGCTGTGGCGTTCCCAATATTCGCCCGTCACGTATTTGTCCCACAGCAGTGCGTCCAGCGAGTGCGTCGGCTTCGGGAATTCCCATTTGCAGTGCAAGTCCTTGCGGATGCCTGCGATTACCACTCGTTCCCGCTTTTGCGGCACACCATAGTCTGCGGCGTTGACGAGAGTGACAGTCACGTCATATTGCTCTGATGCAGGTATTCCTGTGGCTTCAGTGTCAATAAGCGCCGAGTGCCTTTCCCAGTCCAGCCCTTTCCCGGATATTGTGGGGTATTCGAGTTGCCGGACGATATAACTTAGATATTCCTTGAATCCGGGTCTCAGCAGGCCTTTGACATTCTCAAACATGAAGACTTTGGGCAATACTTCGCGTATTGCGCGTATTGCTGCTGGAAACATATCGCGCTTGTCCAAGTGGCTTTGGGCTTTTCCTCCGAGTGAAAACGGCTGGCAAGGCGGGCCGCCTGCAATGAAATCTACGCAGTTGTATCGAGAAAAGTCAAAGTCCCGGATGTCTGTCTCGTGAATCAAAGATGCAGGGTAGTTCATCCTCAAAGTTTTGCAGGCATCCGAATTCCATTCTACAAACGCATTGTGACTTATGCCTGAAAGCCCGACTCCAGTGGCAAGCCCTCCTGCCCCCGAGAATATTTCGAGACCGTTAATCATGCCTTGAGTTTGTCGAAATATGAAGTGATTGAGGCTGTTATTTCGTTTATGGACTTGCCGGATTTCGCGCATTTGCACGCCCATTTCCGCCCTGGGTGAACCAAGTCCCATTCGGACATTTCTTGGTTATACCGTCCGCTGCCAGGGTCATGATTGCCGAATCCGTCTATGTCACAATTCCACAGGGGCAGATATGTTCGGATTAGCGCGGCTTCCACAGTCCCGATCAGGCTGCTTGCTTCGTTTTCAAGAATCATGAAACGGCACAGGAAATCAGACAAGTTCAGGTTTTGTGCAGCACGGATGCTTTTGGCATGGTCGCCAAGTCTCCTGTAAAGTTCCGTTGATGAACTGGCCGTTGTTCTCCCTTGTCTCCAGCCTCTCGGAACAGCCTTGCCCACATAAATGGGCAGTCTGTATTCCAACCTGTTTATTTGATGAAATTGCTGGTACAAACCGCCATTGCCTATGTAATAGAGCGCGTAAACCCCAGCACCCTCAAACGACTCAACGGGAGGAACTGGCTGTATTGGCGTCCCATTGAAGAATCGGATGGTGTCTTTTATTATTTCCTCAAACTCCGGCGAGTTGAAGACGTGTTTTGTTCTGTCGAAATTAAACGTCATGTGTTGAGACAGTTTGGAGGCAAAAAGTAAACCTTTGAGCCAAGATTGAAGTCGGGCAAAGGTAATCAAAATCTGGATATAATGAACGGTTATCCTCGATTAGTTTTGCTGTGTCGGTGAAAATGGTGCGATTTCCCCACATCTATGCACTTTGCAGGTGTCCGAAAATCGCTAACTTTGCGCCGTGAAGGGGGCGTATGCCGCCTCCTGCCTGAAAAAAGACATTATTATGAACTCGTTGGATGAATTAAATTAGAGCGTATTTAACTTGACCGATTTCCCGATGA
>ERZ808240.1024-NODE-1024-length-35618-cov-44.992267_pt1 | contig 35618 bp, 26 predicted proteins | sample MGYA00521084_ERZ808240 | MGnify/ENA primary metagenome ERZ808240 (study PRJEB31516, sample SAMN03275571) | gut metagenome | biome: mammalia-associated habitat; material: feces | host: Papio cynocephalus | place: Kenya | collected 2012-08-06 ... | reverse complement strand
TCGGAGAAATATTGCTTAGAATTTCTAAGCCTGGTTATCAACGTTTATTCCAAGGTCGCCAAATGGAGGGCAATTATGGTGGTAGTGAGGCGAATGCCGCTATCTCCTTGGCTTATTTGGGCGATAATGTGGAGTATGTTACCCGTGTGCCTTATGGTGAGATGGGACAGGCGGCGCTGATGCATCTTAGGGAGTATGGTCTGAATGTTTCTCATGTGGTGCGTGGTGGTGACCGCTTGGGAACCTATTACTTCGAAGAAGCCGTGGCGATGCGCAACTCGCGTGTCATCTACGATCGCAAGAACTCTTCGTTCTATACCTTGAAGCGTGGCATGGTGAAATGGGAGAAAGTGCTGGCTGATGCTGCCGTGTTCCATTGTTCGGGTATCACTTGTGCCATCAGCCGAGATGCGATGGAATCTACTATGGATGCCATCCAGCTAGCCGTAAAGGATGGACTTACCATCGCTTGCGATATCAACTATCGTAAGAATCTCTGGGGATATGGTTTGGAACCACACGACGTGCTCTTCCAAATGATGCAGTATAGCGACATCATCTTTGGCGACCAGAACGAGTGGGAGGTGGCAAGTGGTGTGCCTCATATTCCTTTCGAGGCATTGGATGAAAACTATGAGATAGACAAGGATGCTTACTTGGCTTATTTCCGCAAGATGCACAAGTTCTTCCCGAAATGTAAGAAGATGGTGATGGCAGTGCGCAACCAGATAGCCAGCAGTCATCACACGTTGGGTGGCTTGCTCTATGATGCGGTGGAGGATAAGCTCTATACCTCTAGAATCTATGATATTCAGCCGATTGTTGACCCAATGGGTGTAGGCGATGCCTTTGTGGCCGCTTATATCCATGCTCATCAGAAGTGGGGCGATGAGAACCAGTATTGCTTGGACTTCTCTTTGTCGGCTAGTGCCATCAAGAATACGATACCTGGTGACCAAAATCTTGTATCAGAAGAGGAAATCATCAATAACATGACTTCTTCGGGTGGACGTATCCAGCGATAATGATAACGACAAAGGGCAGCCGTGTTTGGCTGCCCTTTGTCGTTATCATTATTTATGGCTGACTTTCGCCTTCCACATATTCTTCCATGAACATGTGCTCGCCATCGAACACGGCGTAGGTGAACTGCCATATCCAGTCGCCGAGAATCATCATGCGAGTCTTCTTGCTCAGCATGAGGTCTAACTCGATGTGGCGATGACCGAACATAAAGTAGTCGATGTCCTTGTGGCTTTGCATATATTGTTTGGCAAAGCGAACCAAGAACTCTTTCTTTTCGCCCATATATGGCTCTTCCTTGCCGTCGGCACGCTTCAAGCGGCTATGCTTTGCCCAGTTCAATCCCAGTGCCATTCCCCAACGAGGATGGATGGCATTAAGCAAACGCTGGCAAGTGCGGTCGTGGAACATCGCCTTCAAGAACTTGAACTTCTTGTCGGGATCGCCTAATCCATCGCCATGTGCCAAGAAAAATACCTTGTCGTATATCTCCACGGTCTGAGGTTTATGATGCACGATGACACCACATTCTTCCTCCAAGTATCCGTAAGTCCAAAGATCATGATTGCCAGTGAAGAAATGCACCTCCACGCCCATGTCGGTCAACTCGGAGAGTTTGCCCAAAAAACGGGTATAGCCTTTGGGTACCACATATTTATATTCGTTCCAAAAGTCGAACATGTCGCCCAATAGGTAGATGGCGGCAGCCTTGTTCTTGATGCTGTCCAAGAAACGAACCAAGCGTCGCTCTTGCATCCTTGCATGAGGAATGGCAAGTGAACCCAGGTGGGCATCGGAAAGAAAATATACATTTTTCATACGCGGAACGTTTGAAAGTTAAAGAAGGAAAACTCCTAGGAGCGTCCCTATGTTAGATTTGTTAAAGCTGTCAACTTTTGTCGTTGTCCTTAGCGCTAATGCTTGCGCTTTATTCGGCAATATATAGCTTACTCGAAACCGAGTTCTACACGGGCCTCTTCGCTCATCATACTCTGGTCCCAAGCTGGCTCGAACACGAGGTTGACGTTGGCAGATTTCACACCTTCCACGCTATCCACCTTGGTGCGAACGTCTTCCAGGATGAAGTCGGCGGCAGGGCAGGAAGGGGCTGTAAAGGTCATGTCGAGATCTACGTTGCCATCGTCCTTCACATCAATCTTGTAAATCATACCGAGGTCCCAAATATTGACAGGAATCTCAGGGTCGTAAACGGTCTTGAGCACATCTACGATCTTTTCTTCTATCTTAGTCTTTTCTTCTTGTGTCATTGCTTTATTGTTTTTGATTACAAAGATAATGTAAAAAGGGGACAATACAAAAAGAAAAGCCACTTTTTTTCATTTCGGTTGCCTAATACACCATATTTAGACAACTATTTACTCTAATTCTATTTAGTTATGATAGGATCTATTATTTTCTGAAACCTTCGTATCCTGATGCCTTCTCCTTTTTATAGTTTCCCCTTGTCGTGATAGGAATAGAAGGCTCCGTCGGTGATGATGACGTGGTCCATGAAGAAAAGACGCATGATTTCGCAGGCCTTGGCTATCTTTTGGGTGAGTACATCGTCGGCTTTGCTTGGCAGAGGACTGTTGCTCGGGTGATTATGGCAGAAGGCGATGATGGTGGCGTTGTTGAGTACGGCTTCCTTGATGATGAGTCGAATATCAGTGGCAGTCTCGGTGATGCCTCCTTTGGAGATGCAGGAAGCCTTGATAAGCTTGAAATTTTGGTTCATCATCAATAGCCAAGCCTCCTCGGTGCTGAGGTCTTGCATCTTGGGGAGCATGTAGTTGTAGATGGCGAGGGATGAGCCTAGGTCGGGGCGAGTGCCAATTTTGTCGAGGGCACGGCGCTTGCCTAGTTCGCAAGCAGCAAGGATGGTGATGGCTTTGGCTGGACCCATGCCTTTGTATCGGGTCAAGTCTTTGATGGACATCTTGCCGAGTGTGTTGAGGTTGTTGTCGCAATCTCTCAAAATATGCTTCATCAAATCGACGGCACTCTCGTCTGTGGAGCCTGAGCCGATAAGTATGCCTAGAAGCTCGGCATTGGATAATGCTGAGGCACCCAGTCGCTCCAGTTTCTCACGAGGCTTGTCTTCCTCTGCCCAGTTGGCAATGGTTAGTTTGTTCTCACCCATACTCTTTACGTTTTTAGTTCTACAGGTCTTGGCTTACTTGTAAAAAGTCTTGTTGTATGCGCTGAATTCACTCTTTCCAAGCACACATCTCTTCCACCAAGCAGAGAGAAATCCGCAACCATAACCCATCAGTTGGGTGAAGGCGGCACGGATGCTGAGCAAGCCAATCTTCACGCTATGATTCACCTTGGCACTGTCGATGAACAACGCCACTGTGTAAAGGAGGATGAAGAAGAGACCGATGCAACCGAGCGCTTCCATCGCATGTCCCAAGATAGGGAATATGTGGACGGTGCCTAGCATGTAAGGTAAGAAACCGAAGAAGAGTAACAGGAGCGTGCCGACGACTCCCACGGTGAAGACCATAGGAAGCAGATGCACGAGCTTGAGGCTCTCGGGATATTTCTTGTAGAGATTGATGCGGGCGATGCCGCTGTTATAGACTTGTCGCCAGAACTTGCGGAAATCGGTGCGGCGCTTGTGCCATACCCACGCCTCAGGGAACAGGCGACACTTGCAACCTGCCTTGAAGATGCGGATGGAGAAATCAATGTCCTCACCGAAGCGCATATTGGAAAAACCATTCAACTTGAGATAAACATCCCTGCGGATGCCCATGTTGAATGAACGAGGATAGAACTTATCCATCTTCTTCTTTCCGCCACGGATACCACCGGTGGTAAAGAAAGAAGTCATAGAATAAGAAATCGCTTTCTGAGTGTCTGTAAATGATGAGTGTGCCTTGTCGGGACCACCGAACGCATCAGCAGGCTCACGGCTCAACTCATCACTTACAGCCTTCAGATAGCCCTCTGGCAAGACCACGTCGCTGTCGAGTATCAAGAGATACTCACCCTTGGCACGCTCGGCGCCATAGTTGCGACTCTGACCAGGACCAGAGTTCTCTTTATAGTAATAATGTATGTCCATCTTGTCGGTGTATCGTTCGCAAATATCCTTGCAGGGCTTTTGCGAACCATCCTCGACGATGACCACCTCGAAGTCTTTCTCCGTTTGATGGGTAAGACTCTCTAACAGTTCGTCCACTTCGTCGGGACGATTGTATACAGGGACAATGATAGAATACGTCATACTTTACTCACTTACACGACCGAGGTAGCTACCATCACGAGTATCGATCTGGATAGTCTCGCCCTCATTTACGAACAAAGGAACACGAACCTCAGCACCTGTCTCAAGAGTAGCTGGCTTAGTAGCGTTAGTTGCAGTGTTACCCTTCACACCTGGCTCAGAGTGAGCGATTTTCAAAGTAGTCTTCACTGGCATCTCGGCCAAGAGGATAGTACCATCAGTTGTATCAGTAACAACCTCTACAACATCACCTTCCTTCATGTACTGGCCACCAGTAACGTTCTCCTTAGGGATAGGCACCTGCTCGAAAGTCTCCTGGTTCATGAAGATGCAACCAGTAGCGTCCTCGTAGAGGTACTGGTAAGGACGGCGCTCAACGCGAACATCCTCCAACTTGAAACCAACCTGGAATGTACGCTCCAATACACGACCATCGGCAACATTCTTCAACTTAGTGTTCATGACAGTGTTACCTTTACCTGGCTTTCTGTGCTGAAAGTCGATGCAAACCCATACCTTGCCATCCATGCGGATGCAAGTACCAATCTTAATTTCCTGTGAATTAATCATTTCTTGTTTATCTTGAATGTTATTATAATAATCACCAAATCGGGTGCAAAGTTACGGCAAAAACATGAAAAATCAAAGGAATTATCGAAAAAAACATAAATAATTAAGCTAAATTTGGTAGTTTTCTTGGTTATTTCAGAAAATATGCGTAATTTTGCAGCCCAAAAAGGGCGTATTCCGCACTTTTGTCGCGAATTATAAATTAAAAAATAAATAAGAAAAAATGAAAAGAACATTTCAGCCTCACAATCGTCGTCGCGTGAACAAGCATGGTTTCCGTGAGCGTATGGCAACAAAGAATGGTCGTCGCGTATTGGCTTCTCGCCGTGCTCATGGCCGTAAGAAGTTAACTGTATCTGACGAGCACCACGGAAAGTAATTTCTAGTGGTAGATTCGTCGGCAGACGATGACATTGAAAGCAGCAAGGAGAGATTCTTTGCTGCTTTTTGTCTTTTTATAGGGTTATGATGAGCAAAAACTTCGTGTTTTATTTTGTATTGTCTTTGATTATTCCTATCTTTGCAGCAAAAATAAAAGTATGACTTCATCTGAGTTTATAAATAAGTTTAAGAGTAAGTATCTTTGGGGCAACATTGGTGCCATGTTCTTGGTGCTCATTTTGCTCTGTGTCGGCGTCAAGTTTGGCATCGACATCTACACCCATCACGGTGAGGCCATACGGGTGCCGGACATTCGATACAAGAACATCGATGATGCCACTCGTATCCTCGACGATGCCGGATTGGACATTGTGGTCACCGATACGGGATATGTACGTTCGTTGCCGCCAGATTGCATCTTGGAGCAGACTCCTGCTTACGGAGAAGTGGTTAAGTCGGGGCACGTCATCTATGTTACCATTAATTCCGATCATTCGCCACGCATCACCATCCCTGATGTCATCGACAACAGTTCGTTGCGCGAGGCAATGGCGAAACTCACGGCAATGGGATTCAAACTGGGGACACCGCAGTATGTGCCGGGTGAGGAAGACTGGGTGTACGGCATTCTTGTGAAAGGTCATCATGTGGTGGCGGGCGACAAGGTGTCTGTAGACGATGTGCTCATCATACAGGTGGGTAATGGCAGAAGAGATTCTTCCGACTCCATTGATATGGTAGATCCAGTTTATCATGGCCATGATGATGTGATAGAGGGAGAGGATGATGGAGGAAGTTCTGACGAGGATAACTTCGAAGTGGTTCCAGGGACTGAATCTACGGAGACTTCACCGACCCATGAGCATCAGAAGAATGAAGTCGTGGAATAACACTTATATATAAGGTATATGAATACATTGGATAGTAATATATATGAAGATGAACTCGGTGACGAGTTGCAACTCTGCGAGGAAGTTTCGCCAAACGCAGGTGATGGTGAGCTTTACGAGCACTGGAAGGTGCAGGTGGATGCCAACCAAGATCCTGTTCGCATCGACAAGTACTTGGCAGATAAAATGGCTTATCAGAGCCGCAATCGCATTCAGCAGGCTGCCGACGCAGGTTTCATCCACGTAAATGGCAAGCCTGTGAAGAGCAATTACAAGGTTCGTCCCAACGACCTCGTAACCTTGATGCTCGACCGTCCTCGTCATGAGACAACCATCAAGCCAGAGGAGATTCCTATCAACGTGGTCTATGAAGACGACCAGTTGATGGTGGTCAACAAGGAGGCAGGCATGGTGGTTCATCCTGGTGCCGGCAACTTCCATGGTACGCTCATCCAGGCAGTGGCTTGGCATCTGAGAGATATGCCTGAGTTTGATGCCAATGACCCAGAGGTGGGCTTGGTGCATCGTATCGACAAGGATACTTCGGGCTTGCTTGTGGTGGCGAAAACTCCAGATGCCAAGACGGCGCTTAGCAGACAGTTCTTCCACAAGACCACCCATCGCAGCTATAATGCTTTGGTTTGGGGCAATATCGTGGAGGACGAAGGTCGTATAGAGGGAAACATCGGGCGAGACCCGAAGAATCGTCTTCGTATGAAGGTGTTCGACCCTGATAGCGGCATCGGAAAGAGTGCGGTTACCCACTACAGGGTGTTGGAGCGTTTCGGTTACACCACCTTGGTGCAGTGCATCTTGGAGACAGGTCGTACCCATCAGATACGTGCTCACATGAAGCATATTGGTCATCCGCTCTTCATGGACGAGACCTATGGCGGTGCCGAGATTCTGAGAGGCCAGCGTAGCAGCAGTTACAAGGCTTTCATACAGAATTGCTTCAAGCTATGTCCTCGTCAGGCACTCCACGCCAAGACCCTAGGCTTCGTGCATCCTACCACCAAGCAACAGATGGATTTCGACAGCGAGTGGCCGGATGATTTCAGACAGCTGATAGAGAAGTGGCGCGGCTTTATCGCAGGCACCACACAAGATACTTTCAAGGCTCAATAGAAGGTGGTAAACTTCCCGATAAGGCCTTGTATTCATAAAAGAACAAGAAATTAAAAACAGATAGTAATTATGGAAAATAGCAAGAGAACGATAGCCATCGTATGCGGTGGCGATTCTTCTGAGCACGACGTATCATTGCGCTCAGGTCAGGGTTTGTACTCTTTCTTCGACAAAGAGCGCTATAACATCTACCTCGTCGATGTGAAGGGCACCGACTGGCATGTAGCTTTCGATAACGGCGAGACTGCCGACATCGACAAGAATGACTTTTCTTTTGTGATGAATGGCAAACGTCAGTATTTCGACTATGCTTACATCACTATCCACGGACAGCCTGGTGAGAACGGTGTGATGCAGGGTTACTTTGACCTCATCCACTTGCCTTACTCTACCAGCGGTGTACTCGTTGAGGCGATGACCTTCGACAAGTATGTGCTCAACAACTATCTTCGTGGTTTCGGCATCAATGTGGCAGACAGCATCTTGCTTCGTCGTGGCGAACAGTATGACGAGGAAGCTATCGCCAAGCGTTTGGGCATGCCTTGCTTTGTGAAGCCAGCTGCCGATGGCAGTAGCTTCGGTGTGAGCAAGGTGAAGAACGCCGACCAGTTGGCTCCAGCCCTCCGTGTGGCTTTCATGGAGGCTGAGGAGGCTATGGTTGAGGCTTATATGCAAGGTACCGAGATTTCACAGGGTGTCTATAAGACAGCCGACAAGGAAGTGGTGTTCCCTGCTACCGAGGTGGTAACCAGCAATGAGTTCTTCGACTATGATGCCAAGTACAATGGGCAGGTACAGGAAATCACGCCAGCCCGTCTCGCTCCTGAGACTGCTGCCGAGGTTGCCAAGACCACTTCTCGCATCTACGACATCCTTCATGCTAACGGCATCATCCGCATCGACTATATTATCACTAAGGATAAGAACGGCAAGGACAAGGTGAATATGTTGGAAATCAACACCACACCAGGTATGACTCCTACCAGCTTCATCCCTCAGCAGGTACGTGCCGCTGGCCTCGACATCAAGGAGGTGCTCAGCGACATCGTAGAGAATCAATTCTAAAATTCATCATTTTATATGGTTCTGTGCCTTTGCGCAGAACCATATATATAATAAGGTAAAGCTATGAAGATTCCTCAAGAATTTGATACCATTCGTCCTTGGGAGCCGGAAGACCTTCCTGAGGTATTCGATCGTTTGCTTTCAAACGATCAGTTCAAGCAAGTGCTTGCTTATCTTTATCCACAGATACCTTTCGAGATGATAGCCCAGAAGTTGAAGGCTTGCAAGACCAATCTCGATTTCCAGTTGGCTTTCGCCTACGACTTCGTGCATGGCATATTGAAGAAGGCAGCCACAGGATGTGAGATGGATTGTTCGGCAATCGACAATACCCGCAACTACACCTTCATCAGCAATCACCGTGACATCGTGCTAGATTCTGCAATCTTGGATGTTCTCTTGGTTGACAACAAGTTCAAGACCACTTGCGAGATAGCCATCGGCGACAACCTCTTGTCTCTTCCTTGGGTCAAGGACTTGGTGCGAGTGAACAAAGCTTTCATCGTAGAGCGTGCCTTGGGCATGCGAGAGATGCTGAAGGCAAGCACGCGTCTTTCCGACTATATGCACTTCGCTATCAAGGAGAAGAAGGAGAACATTTGGATAGCTCAGCGAGAGGGTAGGGCGAAGGATAGTGACGACCGCACCCAGAAAGGTATCCTCCAGATGATGTCGATGGGAGGCGAGGGCAGTATCGCCGAAAGATTGAAGCAACTGCATCTCGTTCCATTATCTATCAGTTACGAGTACGATCCATGCGACTTCCTCAAGGCTCGTGAGTATCAGCTGAAGCGAGATGTGGAAGGTTGGAAGAAGGGACCAACCGATGACCTCGTGAGCATGCAGACTGGTATCTTTGGTTATAAGGGACATGTACACTATCATGCAGCCCTATGCCTTGACGAATATCTCGACACGCTCGATGCAGACCTTTCGAAATCGGAACTATATAATAAGGTGGCAGCCCATGTCGACCACGAGATTCATGCCAACTATCGTCTCTATCCAGGCAACTATGTGGCACTTGATCTCTTGGAAGGAACCGCATCCCATACCGACCATTACACCCCAGAAGACAAGGGCAAGTTTGAGAAATATGTGGCAGGGCAGCTTGCCAAGATAGACCTTCCAAACAAGGATGAGGCATATCTAAAGGAGCGAATTTTAACGATGTATGCCAACCCTGTACGTAATTACCTTGCCGCCCAATAACGGCAAGGTAATACTTTTTTGCTCAATTGATGCAAAAAAAAGCATAAATAATAAGTGTATGAAAAACACAGAATGTTAACAAACCTATAGTATTTATCGGACATTGCTAAAAAATCTTTAGTATAGTCAAAATAATACGGCAAATAGATAAAAAAGTATCGGCTTTTTTGGAAAAGGTGTTGTATCTTTGCAAACGAGATACGGATGCTAACCGATACCATACATAACGATACCCTCTAAGCACTGTATCTTGATAAGTAAAAAGTAAAAATGTCAAACAATTAATAAATATAAACCAACCTATGAAAAGAAATTCAACTTAACAATAGTTCTCCTCGCATCCGAGGTGGTGCGACGAAAACTCAGAGAGTGGCTATGAACTAGCTAAGGTAATCAACGTTTTATACTATTAAACCTAGAAAATTCTTAAAGTATGAATCTAAATTTAAGAAAATCAATGCTGCTTGTTGGTGCATTGGCAACTTTGGGTATGGGGTATACAACTCAAGCATTGGCTACCCCCCCATATCAGTCTGTTAATTCAGTACAGCAGTCGAAGAAGGTAACCGGTAACGTAAGCGACGCAGAAGGTCCCGTTATCGGTGCAAGTGTTGTAGAAAAGGGCAATCCTAGCAATGGTGCAGTTACCGATCTTGATGGTAACTTCGTCTTGAATGTAAAGCCGGGTGCTACGATTGTCATTACTTACATTGGTTATAAGACTCAGGAGATTGCAGTCGGTAACCAGTCTAATTTCAAAGTAACTTTGAAGACCGACGACAAGGCTTTGGATGAGGTCGTGGTCGTAGGTTATGGTGTCCAGAAGAAAAAGCTTGTCACTGGTGCTACTGTTCAGGTAAAGGGTGACGATATTGCTGCACGTAATGTGATAAGCCCTCTTTCTGCCTTGCAAAATCAAAGTCCTGGTGTAAATATCGTTGCTACATCTGGTAAGCCAGGTGAAGGCTTTAATGTAAATATTCGTGGCGCAGGTACTAATGGTAATACTGCTCCTCTTTATGTCATTGATGGTGTTGTTGGCGATATTAACTCTGTCAATCCTGCAGATATTGAGAGCATCGATGTTTTAAAAGATGCTGCTTCTAGTGCTATTTATGGTGCTCGAGCTGCCAATGGCGTTATCTTGGTTACAACTAAGCAAGGTAAGACAGGAAAGGTGACTACAAGCTATGATGGTAGCATTGGTTGGCAAAATATGACACGCATTCCTAAGCAGCTTACTGCTAAGGAATATATGGATATTGAGGATATGACCAACATTAATGATGGTAAGGCTCCTCATGATTGGGCTTCTTGTATTCCTGCTGATATCTTGGCGGCATACCAGGATGGTTCAAACCCTGGTACTGATTGGCTGGAGATGCTTCGTAACAAGAATGCTGTAACAACCAGCCATTCTATAAATGTGACAGGTGGTTCTGAATTGTCTAAGTTTAGTACTGGTATTGGTTATCAGTACCAAGATGGTATTATTGGCGGTAGCTTAGCACCTTCTGATTTCCGTCGTTTTACCTTCCGCTTAAATTCCGAGCATATTCTGTTGAAGAAGGGTGATCGTAATGTAATTACTTTTGGTGAGAATGTTTATTATCAGCATAAGGAGAACAAGGGTATCCAAATTGGTAATATGTATAGCAATGCCATTTATAATATGCTGCATACTGCCCCAATTATTCCTGCTTACAATTCTGATGGTAGCTTGTTTACTGGTAATGATGCAACTTCCAATGGCTGGAATTTGATGGGTATTAACCAATATTTAGGCAACCCATTGAATACCCTCTTGCATTCTCAGAATGCCCAAAACAAGAGTCGCAATCATAATCTGAACGCAACAGCTTATGTTACAGTTTCTCCAATCAAGGGCTTGACCTATAAAGGACTTGTTTATTACAAGAATTCCTCAAGCTTGTGGAAGGGATACTCTACTGTTTACTATAATAATACCAATGACCAAAAGACAACTGACCAACTTCAGGAGAATATGTCTATGGGCTGGAACTGGGGTATGACACATACCTTGAATTATGTCTTCGATTTGGGCAAGCACCATTTTGATGCGTTGTTAGGTACCGAGTATTCCCGTGAAGGCAATGGTATGGCAGAGGGATTGGGCATTCAAGTTTCTGGCAATATGTTTGAGAATAATTGGAAGTATGCTTATCCAGCTAATTTCTCTGATCGTGATGGAAAAACAACGTTGCCTATCACCACTAGCGATGATATGAAAAATAAGGGCGCCTTTGATCACTCCGTTCTTTCTTATTTCGGTCGTATCAACTATGATTGGAACGAAACTTATATGTTGAGTTTGATTCTTCGTGCTGATGGTTCTTCAAACTTTGCGCCAAATCATCGCTGGGGATGGTTTCCTTCTGTATCTGGAGGTTGGGTTGTAACCAATGAAAAATTTATGCAACCAACATCTAGCTGGCTTGATTTCTTGAAGATTCGTGCTTCATGGGGTCAGAATGGTAATGAAGGTATTGGAGCATACAAGTATGCAGCAACTTACTCTTTTGGTGCCTTTGGTCAGTATTCCTTCAATAATAACAAGGAAAGTGGTACTACAGGTGGCTATCCAGCACGTATGGCAAATTCTGAGTTGACATGGGAAACTTCAGAACAGCTAGACCTCGGTTTCGATGCTCGTTTCTTGAACCAGCGCTTGGGCGTAAACTTTGATTATTATGTCAAGAAGACAAAAGATTTGTTGCTTGATGTGCCAATCTCAGCTGTGAATGGTTTTGCCACTCAGACAGCTAATGCTGGTAGTGTAAAGAACACTGGTGTGGAGTTAGCGCTTTCTTGGAATGATCGTATTGGTAAAGACTTCACTTATAACGTAGGTTGGAACATCGCAACCAACAAGAATGAGGTGACCGAAGTAAACAACGGCTCTGGCTATATTAATGGTGGCGAAGCTTTGCTTTCTCAGGGTACCACTTTCATGGCTCGTATGGAGGAAGGTAAACCTTTGGGCTATTTCTGGGGATATAAGACAAATGGTGTGCTTCAAAATCAGGCGGATGTAGATCGTTACAAGGCAACACTCAAGGATGGTGATGCTGCCAATTCTCTTCAGGGTGCTGGTTTGCAACCTGGTGACCTTTGGTTTGTTGATACCAATGGTGATGGTGTCATCAACGATGATGATAAGACAGAAATCGGAAATCCTCATCCTGACGTAACTATGGGTATCAACCTTGGTCTTGGCTACAAGGGATTTGACCTTTCTGTTTCTGGTTATGCTGCATTAGGTCAGCAAGTTGCTCACTCTTACCGTCGTTTCGGTGATGGTCAGTATGACAACTGGTCTACTAATGTTTATAACTACTGGCATGGTGAAGGTACGGGTAATGGTCGTTATCCACGACTTACAGCAGGTACTAATACCAATATGATACAGGTTTCAGACATCTATGTAGATGATGCGAGCTATTTCCGTCTTCAGACTTTGACAGTCGGTTATGACTTTACCAAGATTTGGAAGAATAGCCCATTCCAGCAACTTCGTCTCTACTTCCAGGCTCAGAATCTCTTTACGATTACAGGGTATGATGGCATGGATCCAGAGCAAGGTTCATCTATTGCTAACGAAAGTTGGGTGACTGGTGTAGATATTTGTAACTATCCTCAGCCACGTACTTTCCTCGTAGGTGTTAATGTTAAATTCTAAATTGAATATACAATGAAAAAAATAGGATATTATATAGGTGCGGCAGCCTTGATGTTGGCAAGTTTTTCTTCTTGTACACTTGACGCAGTCAATTATACAGAAAAGGACCAAACCAACTTTCCACAGACAGCTAACGACCAAGCCCAGGCTTTGGCTGCCATTTACCAGAATTTGAATAAGGTTAATGCTAACCCTCAGTATTCTTGGTTCTATGTAGCCCAACTTGCTTCTGATGATGCACTTGGTGGTGGCGGTGAAAATGATATCACAATGCAGTCAGAGGATATGCTTTCTGTATGTCAAACCAATATGACTGAGCAGTTTTGGAAAGATCGTTACGAAGGCATCATGCGTGCCAATACATTGTTGGATGCACTTGGTGAAAATGGTGATGCCCAAACTCGTGGAGAGGCTCTATTCCTTCGTGCTTACTACTATTATGAGTTGGCTTCTATGTATGGTGATATTCCTTTGACTACAACTAGTCAGAAGATAGAGCCTGTACAGGCAACTGCTGCACAAATTTGGGGACAGATCCTTCAAGATCTTTATACTGCGGCGACAACGATGCCTGCTACCCGTAAGACAGATGGGCATGTTGATAAATATTGTGCTGAAGGTATGCTGGGACGTTGCTGGTTGTTCTATACAGGAATGTATTGCAATGGTGAGGACCTAGCTGGTTTAACGAGTACAAACTATAATCCATTGACAGAGGTAGACCTTCCTAATGGAACTAAGCTGACCAAGCAGATGGTTATAGATTGTATTAATGATTGCGTTAATAATTCTGGTTATAGCTTAGTGGGCGACTTCCGTAACCTTTGGGCTTATACTAATAGATGCACAGTAAAGGATTATCCTTACACAAGTGGTGCAAAGGATAAGAATGGTAATGCTTTAAAGTGGGTTGAGGATGATGAGAATAGTAATGCAAACCCAGACCAAACTGAGCGTATGTTTGCCATCAAGTTCAATAAACAAGCTTCTTGGCAGACTACTATTGGTTATGCTAATGGTTATGCACTTCATTTTGGTGTACGTGGCTCAGCTTGCTTCCCATTTGGCGCTGGATGGGGTGCTGGTCCTGTCGCTCCAAATTTGGTTTCTGATTGGAAAGCTGCCGATCCTAACGATATGCGTTTGAATGCTACTATCCAGAATATGAAAGACTTGGATGGCTTTACTCTTGGTGGTGGCGGTGACTTCATTCAAGAGTCTGGCTATTATGATAAGAAAATGTCTCCTATAGAGGCTAAAAAGGATGATGGAACAATTTCTGTGTGTTTTGAGAATTTAATGTATCCTGACAACTGGAGCGTTGCTGGAGCAGAAAACTTGCAGTTGAATAATATTCACGACCTAGTGTTGATGCGTTTTGCGGAAGTTCTTTTGATGCAGTCAGAACTTACGGAGAATGCTGATGGAATGAACAAGGTTCGTGCTCGTGCTGGTCTTCCAGCAATTAGTTATTCTTTACAAGCTTTGCAGAATGAACGTCGTTTTGAACTAGCTTTTGAAGGCTTACGCTTTAATGATATTCGCCGTTGGCATATAGCAGCAGCTGCTCTAGATAAGCAGACTGGTACTAAGATCTATAACAAGGGTATTGAAACTACAAATACACGCTCGGGATTCTCTTATTCAGCTCGTTATAACGCAACAGCTGGCTTCCAAAAGAAACCAGAAAATCAGGTTTCTTTGTCAGAGGGTGGTATTCAGCAGAATCCAGGTTGGGATGATGCATCTTCTACTTATACCAAGTGGTAATTCTTTATCCAATTTATTGTTGAATGTAAAATGAATTTACAATGAAAAAAAACATATTTGCAATTCCGTTGCTCGCATTGGCATTGGCTTCATGCGATCCAAAGGAAGTCGATTTAGGTTCACCAGATAGTGCTATCTCTGAGGACGCATTAGCTAAAGGTTTCAGCTTTAAGCAGTGGTCGGACGAGACTCATTCCACAGTACAAGATGATGGTAATTATTTTACTTTTGAGACTAATCCTGTCCAGCCTGTGATTGTATATCAATTGGTAGATGGCAAGAAAAGCGTAATAGGATCAGGGTCTTCTGGTCACTTTAAGATTGTCCCTAAGCGTGGTCAGTCTAGCGAACAAGAGTTTTATGTGTCTGCAGCTAACCATGATGGGCAGACAGCTGTAAAAGAAACAGCTACTGTTTATGTGCCATCTGATTTGACACCAGAAATGAAACTCCTTGTGAGTGACGATGGTGCCAAAATTTGGAAATGGGATTCTGATTTCGGCTCTTGGGGTAATATGGGCTATGCTCCTGGTGATGGTGCTTCATTTGCTGAGCAAAAGAATGGTATTTGGTGGGGTGTCGGTGATCCTGGAATCCTGAATACACCTGATCAGTTGAAGAATGCTCCTAATGGTCAGTCTCAAGGTGATGCTAGTAGTAAAGCTTTCATGAAGTTCTATGAGGATGGTACTATCGAAACTTATGATTCATTAGGCAATGTCCTTCGTAAAGGTAAGTTCGAAATGAGGAACTATGATGGAACTCGACATGTTGCTTCTATTGATGGAAGCCAAACTGCGTGGTCTTATGGTACATTCCATACTACGGCAGGTTCAATCATGTGGCCATTTATGATTAATGGTGGTGGAAAAGTTTTACCAGAAGACTTTGAGGTTCTTCAGTTGGATGTCAACCATTTGAAACTGGTATACGCAAAAGAAGGTACAGGCTCTTGGAGTGAAGCTACTTGGTGGGCTTTCAAGAGTGAATCAGATGGCATCGGTGCTTTGACTGATTATGGAACCAAGTCTTGGACTTGGGATTCTGATTTCGGTTCTTGGGGCAATATGGGCTATGCTCCTGGTGATGGTGCTTCATTTGTGGAACAAAAGAATGGTATCTGGTGGGGTGTAGGCAATCCTGATGATTTGGAAGCTAGCCAAATGAAGCATTCTGATTCTGAAACTCCGTTAGGTGAAGGTACTGGTGCTTACATGACCTTTGATTGGAAGGCAGGTCTGGTTACTTCTTATAATAACGTAGGCAAACAGATTCGTCAAGGTAAGTTCGAAATTCAGAATTGGGGCAATGGTGAGCGTACCATAGCTTCTGTTGATGGAAGTCAGAGTCAATGGGCTTTGGGTAAACTCCATACAGATGCCGGTTCTATCCTTTGGCCATTTAAAATAAATGGTGGAGGTGAAAAACCTACAGATTTCGAAATTATGCAGTTGAATAGCGATTACTTGAAGTTGATTTATGCTCCTAAGGGCACCGGCTCTTGGAGTGAAGCAACTTGGTGGGCTTTCAAGGCAAAGAAGTAGATACTTTAGATAATCGTTGTGATTATAATATAAATAAGGCTGAGCCTCGGCTGTAGTGATACAGTCGGGGCTTTTTCGTAGTATCAGGTGAAATATTTGCCAAAACATTTGGCGGTTACGAATAATAATGTTATTTTTGCACTTGCTAAATATAAAGAATGTATATTATGAATGTTGCTATAGATAATAATATGATGACTTCGATGGTTCTCCCTTCGTTTGACATGAATCTCTTAAAGGATTTAGCGAAACGATTTGGCTGGCAAATCTTGTCAACGAGCAAAGTTGTAAATCATAATGAGGTTTCTGCCGGGCTGCAAGCTTGTATAGACAAGGCCAGAGAGGAATATAAAAGGGGAGAAACTTTGCATTTTGAAAGTGCTGAGGAAATGAACGCTTGGTTGGATTCGCTATGATATACAAGGTTGATTATTCAAAAAGTGCTCAGAAAGTTATTGCGAAATGGAAAAAGTCTAATCCGAAGTTGTTTAAAAAACTAAGGGATGTTTTGAATGATATTATTTTGCATCCAAGAGAGGGTGTTGGACATCCTGAACCTTTGACAGGTGGAAGTGATATTACATATTCTCGCCATATAACTGCGCATGATAGAATTATCTATGACATTTATGATGATATCATAGAGATTCTTGTTTTGAAAGTTGAAGGACATTATAATGATAAATAAGGCTAAGCCTCGGCTGTCGTTTAGCAGTCGGGGCTTTTTCATACTTGATAGCTAAATAGTTGCAGAAATGTTTGGCGGATTCATTATTTTATCGTACTTTTGTAAGCGTTAATATAAACGACTAAAATATTAAACCTAAGATAACAATGAAAAAGATGATTGCAATTCTTGCCATCGGCATGATGACCGTGACAAGCATGATGGTAATGGCTAGCTGTAAGACTGCCACTAAAGAAACATGTCGCATCCATGGCACGATGGAGTCGAGTAGATGGGACGGTAAGAAAATATTCCTCGTTCCGATGTTTGGACTGCAAGATGCAGCCCATGTCGATTCCGTGGTTGTCAAGGATGGTAAGTTTGAGTTTACTGCCGATACTACGGAGATGAAGGTGATTCGTGTAGATTATCACTATCGTGATGGTGTGCAAGACTTGCTTGTGGTATCAGAACCTGGTGATGTGAAGGTAACTATAGGTTCCAATAGTGTTTCTGGCGGTACTCCTCAAAATGACTCCCTCCAAGTTTGGAAGGATAAGATGACTTCGTTCAATTCGGAGTACAATAAGTTGAGAATGCAAGCTAAGCAAGCTGGCTCTGAAGACATCCTCATGACCAAGGGTAAGGAAATACAGAAGGCGTTGAGAGAGTATAATGTCGCTTTCTCACAGCGTCAACCAAAGGGAGTTTTCAAGGACTTCTTGAAGAGAATGTTTCCTTCCAAGTAATCGCCCCTTTTATCAAGGTAGATAACCGATTGTAATCTTAAAGCTCATGAAACAAATGATTTCAAGATATGGAAAGCTAGCCTTCGTCCTGCTCTGGGGCATTGGCATCTTTCTCTTTTGGTATGTAGACTATCCGCAAGCCTTGTGTTACCAGGAGCAAAACCAACTCTTCCTTTGCTCTATGGATTATCTATGCCACGACCTTAGTGTAGCTGGCGGTTTGGCTGATTATATCAGCGAGTTCTTGGTGCAGTTTTATTATGTGTCATGGATAGGTGCTTCTATCTTGGCTTGTCTCTTCATGGCGTTCCTGTCTCTTACTTATAAAGTGATAGGTAGCATGAAGAATATTCCCATAAAAAAATGGTATTGTTATGTTGGCGCTTTGCTTCCAAGCCTGTGGCTCTTGGCGGTGATGGGAGACCCTGAGGTTCTGCTCTCTTTTCCTGTCGCCTTGACATTGGCTCTGTTGGAAGTGTGGCTGATGAATGTTGCCACCAAGCGATGGGGGGTAAAGCTATCGATTGCAGATGTTCTCTTGATTCCTATCTCCTTTTGGTTGATAGGCGGCTGTGCCACATGGCTTTATGTTATTCTCCGAGTAGCTTACTTTTTGAGTAAGGTGCGAAAAGGGGAAGTTCCTCGCATAGCCATCTCTTATCCCTTGATGTTTCTTTATCTTTTGGCTGTGCAGTTGATATGCTATAGCACAATTCTTGTGCAATATCCATTGACATCGGTGCTAGTAGGTATCAACTACTATCGTGTGCCGATGCAATATCCTGGCAAGAACTATGGCTATGACAAAGATTTGTATGCCTTGCTCAAAATGAATGAACAACTAAGGAACGGAAAGTGGAACGACATCATTCGTGATGCCGAACAGAATCAAGTGCAAGTGCCTTATACAAGTAATTGCGTGAACCTTGCATTGGCAGAGACTCGCCAACTTGCCGACCGTATGTTTACCTTCTATCAGAGTGGAGAAGATGCACTGTTGGCTCCTCGTAGCAGGGATAATATGTCGATGTACCCTACGATGGAGGCTTTCTGGCATCTCGGTTTGGTCAACTCTTCCTTGCGATATGCCACCGACCTTCAGGCTTCCATCCTGAATGGGCGGATGAGCGGCCGATTGATGAAGCGGATGACAGAGTGCCAAATCGTAAATGGTAAATACAGTGTGGCGCAAAAGAACCTCGACATATTGAAGCAATCGCTTTTCTATCGTGACTGGGCTGAGAAAGCTGAGGCTATGCTTGGTGACGATGTGGCTATTAGCCATGACCCTGACTTGGGAAGGGCAAGGAGAATGCGCTTCAAGAAGGATATGATTTATAGCTATGACGAGATAGACAAAATGATGGGCTTGCTCTTCGTCAATAATCCCGATAATAAGATGGCGCTCGACTATTTCATGGGGCAGATGCTCCTGAAGGGTAACATTCAGGGCTTTATGCAGTATGGCAGTTGGGTGCAGCAGTATGGTGGTTATCAGCGGATGCCTGTGGGTTATCAAGATGCTGTGAATTGTATCCAGAACCATGGTAATGTACCAGGTTCGCCATATGCCAACTATGTGAAACGTATGATGGCTCAACAAAAGGAAGGAGGAGCAGAATGATGAAAAAGTATTACTTGAAAATAATGGGTAGGGTGATAGTGCTTGCTTGTATCATGCTCTCAGCTTGTACTCCGTCAGTAGAGAACCCGAAGATAATAAATAAGTATCCGAACATTTATCCCGACTATATTGGCGTAACAATTCCTACTAACATTGCTCCGCTCAACTTCAATATGAAGGGTGAGGCTGTTGATGTGGTGGACGTTGTGGCTAAAGGTAGCAAAGGTGGTGAAATCCATGCAAGTGGTGAGTGGGCAGACTTCGATGTGGATGAATGGCATCAGCTAACTGAGCAGAACAAGGGTGGAAGTATCTCCTTTACCGTTTGTACTCGTAAGGATGGTGAATGGAAGCAATACAAGAATTTCACCATGAAGGTGAGCCCTTATGCCCTCGATGACTATGGCTTGACTTATCGCCGCATCACCCCAGGTTATGAGGTGGGTGGAGACATCGGTATCTATCAGCGAGACATTCATACCTTCGATGAGACGGCTATTATGACGGAGACAGCTCTACCTGGTAGATGTTTTAATTGTCATACTGCCAATCGTACCGACCCAAGGCAACTCACGGCTCAGATACGTGGCGATGGCGGAGGTACGCTTATCATGAAGGATGGCAAACAGCAATGGATAGATACCAAGACCGACTCCACCAAGGCTGCAGGCAGTTATGCCTATTGGCATCCCGAGGGTAACTACGTGGCATACGCTGCCAACAATGTGTTCCAATGTTTCTTCGTCGGCAAGACGAAACCGATAGAGGTGTATCATACTTTTAGTAATATTGTATTGCTCGACACTCGTACGAATGAGTTAGTATTGGATAAGCGATTGATGACTACCGACTGGTTGGAGATATTCCCTGCATTTAGTGCCGATGGCAAGACACTCTACTATAGTACATCAAAGGAGTGCCGAGTGCCAGCTGAATATCAAAAGGTGAAATGCTCCTTGGTGAGTATTCCTTTTGATGCAAAAACAGGCAAGTTTGGCGAGCAGGTGGATACGCTGTTGAACGGTCCCAAGACGAATATGAGCTATGTCCTCGCCCGACCATCGTATGACGGCAAGTGGCTGATGTATACTCGTTGCAGTCGAAGCAACTTCCCGATTGTGCAACCCGATGCCGATCTTTGGATAATGAACTTGAAGACTCGTCGGACTTATTCTTTGTCTGCGGTAAATAGTGGAATGTCGGAGAGTTATCACAACTGGAGTAGCAATTCGCATTGGTTTGTTTTTGCCAGCAAGCGAGGTGATGGTATGCATACTCGTCTCTATATCTCTTGCATCGATGAAAAAGGAAATGCCACCAAGCCGTTCTTACTTCCGCAGCGAAATCCATGGAAATATTATCATGGCTTGTTTGATGCCTACAATGTGCCAGACTTCACCAAGACCAAGGTGGATTTTGATATTAGAGAGACTCGCAATCAAGTGTTCTCGGATGAACGACCAAAAGCAACATTGAGAAAATGATTATCATACTAAATAAGGCTACGCCTCGGCTGTCGTTCCACAGTCGGGGCTTAGTCTTGTTTCAAATGAAGCGTTACTTCAATTTTTGCCTCGCCGAGGCAAAATGTTGCCTTGGCTGAGGCAAAAGTTTGCCTTGGCGAGGCAGAAGTCTTCCTAAGCCTTGGCGCAGAGTTGACAATGGGATGTTGCATCGGAAAGATCTTGTTTTCTGTTTAGGCTCTACTCCCATTTACCCTTCACCCTTCACATTTTTATAATAAGCAATTGATTTCTAGGCGGTTGCATGTGTGAAGGGTGGCGTTTGACCCTTCACACACCCTTCACCACCCTTCACCTTTTTTCGAAAATGAGCATTGCGCGATGGCTACACTTTTATAGGAAATGTGAAGGGTGGTGAAGGGTAGGTGAAGGGTGAGGCTTAACCCTTCACCTCTTAAATCGGTTGATATTCAGGTGATTACATGGGAAATGTGAAGGGTGAAGGGCTTTCGTGTACTTTCTTGCTTATCTCTTGTACTTTCTTGTAAAAATGCGGAATAGTGGATGAAAAGTTTGGCGGTTACAAATAATATTTGTACTTTTGTGGTAACTAACAATGATATAGTATGAAACAAAACCTATCTTCATTTTGGAAACCTCTGCTGTCTCTGCTCTTCGGTGTGGCTATAGCCGTGTTTTGGGCCGTTCCCTATGTGGGCGGCCTGTGCTTTCAAGAGCAATACCAGATGTTTCTCTTTGATACTAGTTATTTCTTGGAACGTATCATGCTGCCAGGTGGTCTTGCCGACTATCTGAGCGAGTTCCTCGTGCAGTTCTATTACATGCCAGCCGTGGGCGGCATCATCATTGCCTTGCTCTTGGTGGGCATCCAATGGACAGTGTGGATATTGATGCGACAATATGGTGCCAAGCACGATTTTCCGGGCTATCTGCTGAGCTTTGTGCCTAGCATCGCCTTGTGGTGTGCGATGGGCGACCAGCATGTTTTGCTTTCATTCGTTGTGGCTCTCTTGGGAGCCTTGGCGATGGGATGGATTCACAATCGCTTCCACAACCGACTGGTGATAGTCGTGTTCGAACTGGTGAGCACAGCCTTGGTGTATTGGCTCCTAGGACCAGTGGTCTTCGTCTATGCAGCTTTGATGATGGGCGATGTCTTGATGCGTGGCAAGCGAAGAGGAAACTTGCCTACGGCTTTGGGCTACGCTGCTGCTATCTTGACGCTTACCATCGCTTGGATCTTGCTGACCACGCAAACCCTGCAATATCCTTTGTATCGAATATTCTCCGGACTCAATTACTATCGCTTCCCAGGTATCGTGCCGAAAGTATTGTTGGTGGTGATGGTCTTGGCAGTGGTTGTTCCCTTCTTGGGAATGGCGCCAATTGGCTTCCATTCGTCTGCCTTGCAGAAATTGCAGCAGTCTAAGCTTGTGATGGCGGTATCCTATATACTGGTAATCGTGGCTTCCGTATTCGGAATCAAGGTTTCCTTCGACAAGCTGACTTACGAACTGATAGACTACGATTTCTTGGTACGAACCGAACAATGGAACAAAATCATAGAGAAGGCGGAGAAAGAACCTGCGACCACTCCTTTGGGTGTGTCTTGCGTAAACCTCGCTCTGAGCCAGACGGGACAGCTTGCCGACCGACTCTTCGAGTTCTATCAGAATGGAGGAGAGGGATTGTTTCCTACCTTTACCAGAGATATGACCTCGCCTGTTTCTACTGCCGAGATATTCTATCGTCTGGGCATGGTGAACGATGCCGAGCGATATATGTTTGAGGCACAGGAGGCGATTCCGAACTATCGCAAGAGCAGTCGATTGACCCGTCGCATCGCTGAGTGTGAGCTTATCAATGGCAATTACAAGGTGGCAGCCAAGTTGCTTCGCCGATTGGAGAAGACGCTCTTCTATCGCGACTGGGCTAACCGGACGATGGCGTTGCTTGGCAATGAGAAGGCTATCAATCGCCATCCTATCTATGGCAAGTTGCGGAAATATCGTGAGAAGAAACAGGACTTCCTCTATAGCGACCGTGAGATGGACCAGATGCTCGGCCTGCTCTTCCTCAACGACAAGACCAACAAGATGGCTTACGAGTACCTGATGTGCTACGAACTCTTGCAGCGTGACTTCAATAAGTTTATGCAGTATTATCCACTGGGCAGGTTCGTGGGCTACGACCATATTCCTCGTTCCTTCCAGGAGATTCTCATCGGCAACTGGATGAAGACGCACAGCGACCCTCGCACCATACCATATAGCGTGGATGCGCAGACGGTGAACAATACGCTCAACTTCATTCAGATTTACATGCAGAATCCGAAGGACCCTCAGCTTAGCCAACAGCCATACGTTTCCAATGCTTGGTACTATATGATGGTGAGGAGCGCAGAGGATGCTGCCAAGAAGAAAGAAGGAATGACGGAGGTTTATTAATGTTTATTTGAGTATGATGAAAGTATTTAAGAATTTATTGGGCGTTCTGTTGGTCGGGGTGGTGATGGCTTCGCTTAGTGCTTGCTGTTATCCTTCGCCATGGATTGATGCCAAGGAAGTCAATCAATTTCCTAAGATATTCCCCGATTATGTTGGGGTTACAGTTCCTGCCAATATCGCACCGCTTGATTTTAATATGGTGGATGACGATATAGAGAACATGTACGTGTGTATACAGGGTCCGAAAACCATAGAGGGACTATATTCTTACGACAAGAAGTATGCGGAGTTTGACGTAGATGAATGGCACGATTTCTTGAAAAAGAATAAGGGAAGCAAACTAACGGTTACGGTATTTGTGGAGAAAAAAGGTGAAAGATTCAAGTACAAGGATTTCAATATCTACGTAAGTCCTTACGAGCTGAATGATTGGGGCTTGACCTATCGCCGCATTGCCCCAGGCTATGAGGTGTATGGCAAGTTGGGACTTTATCAGCGCAACCTGAGCAATTTCGAGGAGACTCCTATCTTGGAGAATACGGCGGCACCGGGGGCTTGTTTCAACTGCCATACGGCAAACAGAACCAACCCGGACCAGTTTACTTTCCATGTGCGTGGTGACCACGGCGCTACCTTGATTTCGCAGCATGGCAAGCGAGAGTGGCTGAAGGCGAAGAACGATTCGTTGCATGGTTCGATGGTTTATCCTTACTGGCATCCATCGGGCAAGTATTGTGCCTATAGCACCAACCAGACTCACCAGAGTTTCCATGCCATCCGCAGCGAGCGCATCGAGGTGTTCGACCAGGCTTCCGATGTCTTCGTTTATCAGCCTGATACCCATGAGTTGATACTCGACACGCTCTTGATGACGAAGAATCATTACGAGACCTATCCTGTCTTCTCGCCTGATGGCAAGACGATGTATTTCTGTTCTTCTACCGCCGAGCCAATCCCTAGCGGCTACAAGAACATCAAATATAACATCTGCAAGATAGCCTTCGACCCAGTAGCAGGTAAGTTTGGCAACAAGGTGGACACCATCTTCAATGCACGTGCTATGGGGAAGAGTGCCACCCATCCTCGTCCATCTTACGATGGCAAGTACATCATGTTTACGATGAGCGACTATGGTTGTTTTCCTATCTGGCATAAGGAAGCAGATAATTGGCTGCTCGACTTGAAGACAGGTGAGGCTCGCCCAATGACTATAGCGAATAGCAAGAATACTGATAGTTGGCACAATTGGAGCAAGGATTCCCATTGGTTTGTCTTCACCTCACGTCGTGGCGATGGACTCTATACTCGCTTGTATCTCGCTTGCATTGATGACAAAGGCAATGTAAGCAAGCCTTTCCTTCTGCCACAGCGCAATCCGAAGAAATACTATGATGAACTGATAGATTCTTATAATACCCCAGATTTCACATCGAAGCCAGTGGAGCTGGACGCTCGTGCTGCTGGAAATGAAATCATGAGCGATAAGAGAATTCCTACAAAAGTAAGGTAACGAATAAGAGGGTGTGTCATAAGTCCTATTGATAGCAGACAAAGACGGGCTGAAAGCCCAAAAGCACCTAGCCCAGGGCAACACCCTGGGTAATATTGGTATTAAGCAATGTCGCCCTGAAAGGGCAAAAGCATTAATAATGAGATGCTTTTGCCCTTTCAGGGCGCATAGGACATGACTTATGGCACACCCTCTTATTCGTTACTTAAACTTCTCTGCCGGTTGCTTCATCACGTTCTCGATGTCGATGGCATCGAAAGGAACGGAGCCTCGGCTTAACTCTGGGATGTTGAAGCTCTTCAAGCAATCGTCATAGAATGTTGGTTCTTTCTGCGGCAGAACGAATGGCTTGTGTGCTTTGCCTAGTTTGTCAATGTAGCAGAAGTAGGGCTTGCCATACAGGCCATCGTCTCGCTTGCTGGCGAAGACGAACCATCGGCTGTTGTGCGACCAACTGTGATAGGTGTCGCTCTTCTTGCTGTTCACGATGCTGAGGCAGTCCACCTTGCCTGTCTGCAAATCCATCATATAGAGGTCTGCTTCGGGATGCCAGATGGGGAAGGTGCCATAGTCGGCTACCGTGAAGAGGCAATACCTGCCATCGGGACTTATCTTGGGATGGCAAACCGAACGCGCCTTGTAGAGGGTATCTACTTGAGTGCCGAACGTTCCCGTCTTCTCATCGAACGGTATTCTAACGAGGTTATAATGCAATCCTTTTAGGTTTTGTGAGTCCAATCCCTTGCGGTCTGCCACACAATAGTAGATATATTTGCCGTCGGGCGAGAACGTAGGGAAAGTTTCTAGCTTGGTGCTGTCGCACGTCAGAGGCGAGGAGATGATGCGGGTGTTGTCGAGGTCTGCCACGTATACATCGCTCTTAGAATCATACACTTCCAGACGCTTGTCGGGATTGGCATGGAAGGCAGGGATGATGATGTTGGTGGAGAAGGTGACATACTTGCCTGATGGACTGAAGCCATAGTATACGCTCGATGAAATCATATCGTCGGTTTTGAGGTCGAGCTTGCGCAGCTTGCCGTTGCGGTTGAGGATGGCTCCTCCGTTCTCACCTCTTATATATACCATGCTCAGGTTTGGGTCTTGGTTGCCGAAGGCGTGGCAGTTCATGCAGCGGTTTTCTTGCAGATTGTGGTCGGCGAGTATCTTCTCGTCCCAGTTTTCGATGCAGCGTTGCTTGATTTGCAATCGGTTCCATACCTCATAGTCTGGCTCGATGAGTCGGTAGGTGAGGTAAGGGTCGATGCTGTCGCCCACCACTTGCCATGTGAACGGTTTGAATGCCGTCCATTTGCCCTCGTCGCTCTTGGAGAATATTTCCACCTTCACATCCTTGCCAACCGCTTTTTGCAGGAATGTTTTCCATTCATTCATGTCAAACTTTAGGCTTTGTCCATTGCTGGTGGCGGTTAGGGTGTTGCCGTCTTCGTTGGCATCAGCTCCCTCGATGGTGAGAATGGTCTCGATATTGGTGAGGTGAATGTCGCGTATCTCGAAGTTGAGCGGGGCGATGTTCACGGGGATGGTCACGTAGGCGTAGTCGGGATACATGTTGGGCAGATGGTCTACCTGCTCAGCATCCTCGTGGGTCTGGGCGCATGAGGCAAGCATGAGGATGCTTGCTAGTGCGCTGTATAGTATATTTTTGTGTCTCATCTTTTTGCTATTGTTGATTTAGTTTGGGCGTCTCTGCCTTGTCGAAATAATACCAGTAGGTGTCGCTGAAGGCTGGATTGCCTCGTTGATTGTTGTATTGATAGAATCGTTGCAGCACGTCTTGTCGCTTGATATACTTGGTCCATTCTGCAGGCGACGCCTTGGTTCCTGCCAGATATATCATGAGCGCCTCTTGGTAGAGACGGTCGTAGAGCACGCTCTTCTGCTTGAGATAGTAGGCGTCGTAGTCGTGCTTGAAGGTGTCCATGTCCTTCAGCAAGAGGTCGCTGCACAGCATGTAGTTGATGGCTATGTTGTTGGCGGGGTTGCTTTCCACCAGCTCTTTCATGATGGTGTAGCAGTTGTCGTTGAGTCGCAAGGTGTCTTGTGTGTTGATGAAGGCACGCTTGTCGATATAGGGTTGTATCAGTGCATGTTCCTCAGGGGTGGCGTGATGGCCGAGGGCTGCGAACACTCGATTTGCCCATCCCTTCCATACGAAGGTTTTTTGCAGGATGCGTAAATACTTGCGAGTGGCGTTATAGTCGCCTTTCACCAGGTTGATTTCTGCCAGTCGCTTCATCATACGGATGTTGCGATTGTTGGGCGAACATACGTTGGCGAGCATGGCGGCTCGTTCACAGAATGTCATGTCGCCCAAGACCCAGTACAGTTCGTTGAGCGTCTTGATGGTGAGAGGAGGGGTGTTGGGGCCTAGGGTGTCGAAGGTACCCAGATTGTTGTCGGGATATTTCAAGAGGGTAGCGGAAAGGCTGCGGTTTTGCGCTACCACCAGGTTATAGTAGAATTTCATATATTGGTCGGGGTCGCCTTGTTGTTTCTGCACCATTTCCATCACCCTGTTGTAATTGCCGAAATAGTACTCACAGTCTACAGCCAAGGTCTTTTCCAAGTCCATCTGCGGCTTTACCAACTTGCCTATGCCGGGATAACTATAAAGGGTGTTGAAATCGCAGAAGTATAGGCGCTTGGTGAGCATCAGCAGGAAGATGGTTACGATGAGTGCGCCCAGGCGATAGTAGTTGCCGGGTTTCATGATGTGTATCAGGCAACCAATAAATACGAGGGCTGCGTAAATCCACACGCCAAATCCATAGAGCCAATGGCATATAGGCACGGTGACGATGATGCTGAGCAAGGACACCCAATGGGCAGTCACCATGTTGTAAATCGTGGGGCGTCTGCCTAGTGTGAGTTCTATCTTGCCGATGATACGACGGGTGTTGGTGAGGATGGAGGTGCTGATGCAGAATGTGCTGGCTCCACCCACGATGGCAAAGATGCTGCAAAGGCGGTAGTCGTAGTGGAAACTGAGGCATGCCAGCAAGGTCATCGCCAAGAATGCCGAGGTATAAGGTATCCAAGTGCCCTTGACATCCGTGCGTTCGATGGCGCAGCGGATGCTGTAGCCTGCCAGCAGAATGCTCAGGGTGAGGATGGCTGGCCCGGCAAAGCGATAGTAATAGAACTGGGTGAGACAGTCGCCCAGCATGCAAGCCAGCCAACATGGTTTGTCGAAATAGGTTGCTAGATAATCTGTCGACCAGAGGAACAATTGGTTCTGCTCTTGGTAGAACAGATGGTAGGGGTAGAAGAATTGGAAAAACGCAAAACAGGCTAGTCCCCCTAGCAAGACGAGTGCATGCACTCCAGGCTTATTCAGTATGTCGTTCATTGTTGCTTGAATGTTTCTATAGGTTCTTTCTTCGTATTTTCGATGTCTATGGCATCAAAAGGCATGGCTCCACGGCTCAGCTCTGGAATGTTGAAACATTTCAGGCAGTCGTCGTAGAAACTTGGTTCTTTCTGCGGCAAGAGGAATGGGCGATGAGCCTTGCCTTGACGGTCGATGTAGCAGAAATATGGCCAGCTGTAGAGTCCGTCGTAGCGCTTGCTGAGGAAGACAAACCATCGGCTGTTGTGCGACCAACTGTGATATGTGTCGCTCTTGTTGCTGTTGACTGTTTGCAGGCTGTCTATCTTGCCCGTCTGCAAGTTGAGCAAGTAGAGGTCTGCTTCTGGGTGCCAGGCAGGGCAAGTGCCGTAGTCGGCTGCGGTGAAGAGGCAATACTTGCCGTCGGGACTAATCCTAGGATGACAGACGGAACGTGCGGTGTAAAGGGTGTCCACATGGTTGCCAAACTTGCCGTTGGCTTCGTCGAAAGGTATGCGAACCAGGGCATACTTCAAAGCCTTCAGATTCCTGGAGCTCAACCCGGAGCTGTGAGCGGAGCAATAGTAGATGTACTTGCCGTCGGGAGAGAAGGCAGGGAAGGTCTCTAGGTTATTGCTGCTGCTCGTGAGCGGAGAGGTGGAGATGGTGTTGTCGTCGAGATTGGCTACATACACGTCGCTCTTGGTGTCGTATACCTCTATGCGAGAACTCGGGTTGGCATGAAAGGCTGGCAGGTAGCTATTGGTTGAAAAGGCTATGTACTTGCCTGATGGACTGAAGTTGTAATACTCGCTGGCTGTTGGCATCTTGTCTGTCTTGATGTTGAGCCTGCGCAATCTGCCATTCCTGTTGAGGATGGCATCTCTTCCGTCTTCATTCAGGTAGACCATGCTGAGTTTCGGGTCTTGGTTGCCTAGAATGTGGCAGTTCATGCACTTATTTTGCTGCAGGTTGTGGTCGACGAGCGTCTTCTCCCTGAAATTTTCTACACAGCGTTGCTTGATTTGTATGTTGCTCCACACCTTGTAGTCGGGGTCGATGAGCTGGTAAGTGAGGTAGGGGTCGATGCTGTCGCCTACAACTTCCCAGGTGAGAGGCTTGTATTGCGTCCAGACGTTGTCCTTGTTGCGTGAATAGATCTGCACAGACACTTTCTTGCCAGCTGCTTTTTGTAGGAGTTCTTTCCAGGCGTCACCATCGAAGTGTACCACATTCCCGCTGTTGGTCACGGTCATGGCGTTTTCTTCCTCGCCGTTGATGGTGAGTACGGTTTCCATTTTTGTGATGCGTACGTCTCTAATCAGAAAATTGAGCGGGGCGATGTTCACAGGGATGGTTACGTCGGTATAGACGGGAAACATGAGTGGGTAGTTGTCTACCTGCTCGGCGTTCTCGTGAGTGGCCGAGCACGATGCCATCGACATCAGCACCGCCAGGAGGGCATATATAGTATGTTGTATCTTCATATCTGCATTATTTTATGGTTGTTGCTTCAACGTTTGTCTTGGGCGTGGCAGCTCTATCATAGTAGTACCAGTAGGTGTCTTTGAAACTGTCGCTGCCTCGCTGCTCCTGATATTGATGGAAACGGTCTAGCAAGTCTTTGCGCTTGATGTAATAGCTCCATTGTTCCTTTGTGGCGTTGACTTTGGCCAGATATATCATGAGCGCTTGCTGGTATAGACCGTCGTAGAGCACACGAGCCTGTTTGAGATAATAGGCATCGTAGTCGTGCTTGAATGCTTCCAGATTCTTCTGCAGCAAATCGGTGCATAGCAGATAGTTGATGGCTATGTTGTTGGCAGGATTGCTGGCTATCAGCTCTTTCATGATGGCATAGCTGTTGTCATCGTTGCGTAATGTATCGCAAGTGTTGATGAAAGGACGCTTGTCGAGATAAGGCTGCAGGGTGGCACGCTCTTCAGGGGTAGCATGGCGGCCTAGGGCAGCGAAAATACGATCAGCCCAACGTCTCCATACAAAAGTCTTCTGCAGGATGCGCAGGAATTTCTTAGCCTGTGGAATATCGCCAGTCACAAGGTTGATTTCTGCCAATCGTTTGATTTGACGGATGTTATGGTTGCAGGGCGGATTGATGTTGCCCAAGATGGCGGCTCGCTTGGCGTTGTTCATGTCGCCGAGGAGCCAATAGAGCTCACCAAAGCTTTTCGTAAGGAGATTGGTGGTCTTTGCCCCCATGGTCTCAAGTGTACCAAGGCAGTTGTCTGGATATTTGAGCAAGTTGTCGGAGAGGTTCTTATTTTGTGCCATGACAAGATTGTAGTAGAACAGCGTATACTTGTTGGGCTTCTTTTCTTTTTGTACAATGTCTATAATCTTGTTGTAGTCACCTCTATAGTATTCGAAGTCTGCAGCATAGATTTTCTCTCTGTCGAACTCGGGCTTGACGAACTTTCCGAATGCCGGGTAGGTATACAACGTTTCATAGTTGACCAGATAGAGGCGCTTGCCAAACAAAAGAATCAACATCGAGCCGAAGAGGCAGCCCAGGCGTAGGTAAGTGTATGGCTGCAAAACATAGTTGATGCAGCCGATAATCACGAATATGAAATAGGTCCATACACCAGATCCAAAGAACCAATGGCATACGGGAACAGTGAAGGCGATGCTCAGGGCGGAAACGAAATGGGGCAGGGTATGCCCCTCCACGGCTTTGCCCTTGCCTTGCATGTGCTCTATCTTCTTGATGAACAGGCGGGTGTTGGTGAGGCTACGTGTGCTGACACGGAAAACGCTGGCACCACCGCAAATGGCGAAGACGGAGCCTAGGCGATATTCGTGGTTCAGACACAAAAAGGCGCAGGCGGTCATGATGATGAATGATACAAGGACGGCTATCCAGGTATGCTTGATGCCTGTGTCTAGCATGGCGCGCCTAATGTTGTGCCCAAGCAAGAGCAAGGTCAAGGTGAGTATGGCTGGGCCGGCATAGAGATAATAATAAAACTGGGTGAAGAAATCGCCAGCCATACATGCCAGCCAACCGGGCTTATCTAGATAAGTCACCAAATAGTCTTTCGACCAAAGAAACAACTGGTTCTGCTCTTGGTAGAAGAAATGGTAATGATATCCTATTTGGAAAAAAGCGAAACATGCTATTCCCCAAAGTATGTACAAGGTGTAAGCGCCTGCACCTAGGCTTTTTTTAGTTAGGTTGTTCATACTGAGTCTCGATTTGTTTTTGAGGGCAAAGATAATCAAATTAATCAAGACAAGCAAGACAAAATGCAGAAAATTGCTTATTGACAGCAAGTTTTCTGCATTTTTATGTGTTGAAACGTATATTACAAGTCTTTTTCAGCAATGCATTCCATCTCTATCAACCATCCAGGGCGGCAAACCTTGGCTTCCACGATGATGTGCGGAATGGAAGGATATAGCTGGTGCATCATGTTTTCTACTATATGATAGTCGGAGATGTCGCGCAGATAGATGATGAAATATTGGATGTCGTTCATCGTGGCGCCACCATCTTTCAGCAGGGCGCCGATGTTCTCTAGCAGTCGTCCGGTTTGTCTCAACACGTCGCCCTCGTAAACCACCTTGCCATGCTTGTCGATGCTGGCTGTGCCCGAGATGAAGAATTGTTGCTTGCCTGGTAGGGAGAGGCGGGTGCCTCGCTCGAAAGCTACGTTGTATTCGTGGGTAGGGTTCAGGTGGTCGAGTGCCTGGAGGTAATGCTTGTCTTCTTCCTTGATGCCGGGAACGGTAAGAAAGTCGATGCCTACGGCTGCATGGCGTGTCGGGGTGGCACCGCCGATGCCTGTGCTGGCTATATAATGGGTGTCGGCTGTAAGACCTTGCTTGTCGAAGACATCATTGCGGGCATCCACCACACCTTGATAGTTAACGTCGATGTTGGTGACGTAAATCCATGTGCGTACCAAGTTGCGAGCCATCGTCAGCTTGTCGTCGCCATGTTGCTTGTTGTACTTATCCAATAATTGGATGTATCGGTCGAAGAGTAGGTGGGTTTGTTCGTAAGAATCTTTACCTTTCGCCTCTTCTTCGCTGATGCGAAGACTTTTGAAGAGAATGGGAGTCTGGGCATCTGTGGTCTTAACCAACAGGCTGACCTTGCTGCCGCTGAGCGGTGTTTGCTCAACGATGGTGAGGTTGGTATGTGATAGAATCTCTTGGAAAAGAAGGGATTCCTTGAATTCTTTTATCTGGTTTTGGGAATCGCTGAGGAAAACCTTGCAGTATTGCAGGCTGCGATGCTTCAGTTTCTCGATGTCGAGATAATCGCCTAGTTTGAGGTACAGAAAGTTGAGGCGGTCATTGAACGCCCCCTTTGTCTCTGGTGAAAAAATAATATATTTATCCATCTTGTTTTTGTCTTTTCTGCTGCAAAGAAAATGCAAATGAGCGCAATGAAAGCTTGCTTTCAAATTGCCGAGTGCAGCATTTCTTCTGCAAAGGTAAGCATATTATTCGAGAAAAGAGAAAAACAAGATGGACTTTTTGTGATTATACCTAGATATGATGATTCTAGATAGTATACACTAGGTGCTTGATTATAGTGATTCGAGCATACGCTTGATGACTACCTCGGCTGAAATCTCACGGTTGGCTGCCTCTGGGATGACAAGGCTGTTCTTGCTCTCGATGACATCATCGGTAACGATGAGGCCACGGCGAACTGGCAAGCAGTGCATGAAGCAACCATTGTTGGTCCAGCTCATGTGCTCCTCGTCGATGGTCCAGCTCATGTCCTTGCTCAATATCTGTCCGTATTGCGCTGGGTCTTTCACACCAGGACAACTCCAGTTCTTGGCATAGACGAAGTCTGCGCCTTCGAGTGCCTTCTTCTGGTCGTACTCCACCTTCGCATTGCCCACGAACTTAGGGTCGAGCTCGTATCCCTCTGGCTGTGTGACCACGAAATCCACATCGGCTGCATTCATCCACTGGGCGAATGAGTTAGGTACAGCCTGAGGCAAGGCACGGCAGTGAGGTGCCCAAGTCAATACTACCTTAGGACGAGCCACCTTCTTGTGCTCCTCGATAGTGATGAGGTCGGCGAATGCCTGGAGAGGGTGAACGGTGGCAGTCTCCATGGCGAATACAGGGCGACCGCTGTATTTCACGAATTGGTTGACGATGGTCTCGGCATAGTCATAGTCGCGGTCTTTCAAACCTGCGAAGCTACGTACACCGATGAGGTCACAGAAGCAACCCATCACTGGGATTGCCTCCAGCAAGTGCTCGCTCTTGTCGCCATCCATGATGACACCACGCTCTGTCTCCAACTTCCATGCTCCAGCGTTCACATCGAGCACGATGACGTTCATGCCCAGGTTCATCGCAGCCTTCTGTGTGCTCAAGCGAGTACGGAGACTATTATTGAAGAATATCATCAGCAAGGTCTTGTTCTTGCCCAACTCTTGATAACCGAAACGGTTGGCTTTCACTTCCTGTGCCTCGGCGAGAGCGGCTTTCAAGTCGCCAAGGTCTTCCACATTAAAGAATGTCTTCATTATGCAATATTTTTTGTTTGTTATTTCTGTTGTATATTATTTTATGCCTAGAAGTTTGCAAAGTTTGCATGCAAACCTTGCAAACTTTGCAGAAACCTAGACTTGGTATAGACTTGGTACGGAGATGGTACGGAGTTGGTACGGAGAAGAATCATTTACGAATCTGTCCATTTCCAGTAATCAACCATTTGTAAGTGGTGATTTCCTCCAACGCCATTGGTCCGCGAGCACCCAACTTCTGGGTGCTGATACCAATCTCTGCTCCGAGTCCGAACTGTGAACCATCGGTGAAACTGGTAGGAGCGTTGACATAGACGCAAGCGGCATCCACCAAGGCCTCGAACTTCTTCTGGGCTGCCTCATCGTTTGATACAATACTCTCGCTATGTCCGCTTCCGTAAGTAGCGATATGCTCTAGTGCCTCGTCCTCTGATACCACGGTCTTGATGGCAAGTTGCATGCTCATCCATTCGGTGAACCAAATGCTCTTGGTGGTGGCATCATTGGATTTGCAATCTCCCGTGAGCGTATTGTCTTCTCTCATCTTTTGCTCGCTTTCCTCGGCTCTATATAATAAGGTGTCAGGATAGTGCCCCTTCAACGCCTCGTAAGCCTTGGCATCTGCATGAATCTTCACCTCACGTTTCGAAAGGTCTTCGCATAGCGTTGGAAGGTCGTTCAAACGCTGTTCGTGGATGAGAAGAGTATCGAGCGTATTGCAGACACTGCATCTTCTGCACTTGGCATTGGTGATGATGCGCTTGCCCATCTCCACGTCGCCATCCTTGTCGAAGTAGCAATGTACTACGCCCGCTCCCGTCTCAATGACAGGTACTTTGGCGGTGTCGCGAACAAAGTTGATGAGTCTTTTTCCTCCCCGAGGAATGCAGAGGTCGATATAGCCCACGGCGTTCAGCATCTCGCCCGTTGCCTCGTGGGTGGCAGGGAGGAGAGTGACCACATCTGGGTTGATACCGAAAGTTTTCAACACCCTGTGGATAAGTTCGACACCCGCTATGTTAGAGGCAGTTGCGTCCTTGCTTCCTTTCAGTACGCACGCATTTCCACTCTTGAAGCAGAGGGAGAAAACATCGTAGGTTACATTAGGGCGTGACTCGTAAATCATACCGATGACTCCGAAGGGAACGGCTACTCTCTGCAGGTGCAAACCATTGTCGAGGGTCTTGTCTTTCAAGATTCTTCCGAGCGGTGAGGGCAGGGTACTGACGTGTCGCATATCTGCAGCAATGTCTTGGAGTCTTTGCTCCGTGAGTTGCAATCGGTCGTAGAGCGGATTTGCCTTGTCCATCTTAGCCAAGTCCTCGGCGTTCGCTGCAAGAAGCGCAGGAGTCTCGGCGATGATGGCATCAGCCACCGCCTGTAGAATTTCATTACGCTGTTCGTCGCTGAGCAGACCCAAAGTCTTGCTCGCTGTCTTCACTTTTTGGAAAGTCTCTTTCAGTTCCATTCGCTATTCCTTTCTTATTTAAATTATAAGATTCATTTGCGAAGGCAAAGGTAAGCATAAATATTGATAATTGCAAACTTTATGCAAGAAAATGTATGCGAATTAATAGTAAATGGATAGTTATGCAAGATAAATGTAATATCGCCATTACACAAATTGTGTTATAATATTTGTGTAATGGCGATATCTCTTTGTAAAATATAGGAGGATTACTTCTCCTTCGGTCTTGGTACAAACTCGGTGTGGAGGGTCTCCATCGGATGTTCCTTCAGGTTGA